>Ga0208695_1001012_pt1 | contig 25316 bp, 18 predicted proteins | sample AD_UKC111_MetaG_FD_184449 | JGI IMG/M metagenome (GOLD analysis project Ga0208695, IMG submission 184449) | Active sludge microbial communities of municipal wastewater-treating anaerobic digesters from Hong Kong - AD_UKC111_MetaG (SPAdes)... | ecosystem: Engineered > Bioreactor > Anaerobic >...
GATTTCACGTGTTACAATCGGATCATCCACCCAGTAAACGAAGGCATCATCAACGGTCTGATTGCGAATAATGCGCATTTTTGCATCCACATAGTTTTGCATGTTATGATCGTACCTGTCGAGATGATCGGGGGTGATATTCATCAACACCGCAATGTCCGCTTTAAAATCATACATATCCTCGAGTTGAAAGCTGCTCAATTCCAATACATAATAATCGTAGCTTTCTTCTGCAACCTGCCGTGCAAAACTTTTGCCTATATTACCACCTAAACCCACATTCAATCCTGCCGATTGCAAAATATGATAAATAAGACTCGCCGTGGTTGTTTTCCCGTTACTGCCGGTAACGCAAACCATCTTAGCATCGGTATAACGACCGGCAAATTCAATCTCGGAAATCACAGGGATGCCTTTTGCTCTGATTTTCTGAATTAAAGGAGCTGCATTGGGTATTCCCGGGCTTTTTATGATTTCGTCGGCCCACAAAATCTTCTCTTCTGTGTGTTTTCCTTCTTCAAAATCGATTCGATAATCAACGAGTGTTTGCCGATTTTCTTCGGTTAATTTTCCGTTATCCGACAAAAACACATCGAATCCTTTCGCCTGAGCAAGAATAGCAGACCCAACCCCACTTTCTCCACCGCCAAGAATTGCCATGAATTTCTTAGATTTACCGATAGCAGATGCCGAGGGTGTTTTATCTATATTATCAACGTTCATATTGTTCAATTATTATATCCTGTTTATTTTGACTACCGCATTTTAAGTGTTGCTACTGCAAAAACAGCCAAGATTATTCCGATAAGCCAAAATCGGGTAACTAATTTAGGCTCTGCAATAGGAGCAATCGGTTTTTGAATGAGCGCATCGATACCTGCATTCCCCGGTTTTTGAAAATGATGATGCAACGGTGTCATTTTAAAAACCCGTTTACCAACACCATATTTTTTCTTTGTATATTTGAAATAAGTCACCTGAATAATGACCGATAACGCTTCCACAAAGAATACTCCACACAAAATAGGAAGCAGCAATTCCTTATGAATCAATACGGCAAATACTCCGATGATACTTCCCAATGTTAAACTCCCGGTATCACCCATAAATACTTCAGCAGGATAAGCGTTATACCATAAAAATCCGATGGTAGCCCCCACGAAAGCGGCAGCAAAAACCATCAACTCATCACTACCGGGTATGTACATGATATTCAAGTATGAAGCAAAGTCGACCCGCCCTGAGAGATAAGCCAATATACCCAATGCTACCCCAATGATTGCCGACGAACCTGCCGCCAAACCATCCAAACCGTCCGTAAGATTTGCACTATTTGAAACTGCTGTAACAATAAGAATCACGGCAATCACAAAAATCACCCATACCGCCTCATCGGCAAAATCACCCATAAAGGAAACCAACCAACGGTAATCGAAGTTGTTATTTTTTACAAACGGAATGGTCGTTTTTGTGGTTTTAACTTCTTTATCCTCGTATTGAACACTTTCAATGACATTATTCACACGGATCTCGGTATTCTCTCTTGCAACGATATCGGGACTTAAATACATAACCAATCCCACTATCAATCCCAACCCAATTTGAGCGACCACTTTGAATTTCCCTTTGACTCCTTCTTTATCTTTTCTGAATACTTTGATATAATCGTCGGCAAAACCAAGTGCTCCAACCCATAGGGTACTTACAATCAATAGAATAATGTATATATTTCCCAGTTTTCCGAACAATAATATTGAAAGCAAAATGGCCAAAATAATGATAATTCCTCCCATAGTCGGAGTTCCTCGTTTACTATATTGCCCCTCTAAATCGAGATCACGAATGGTTTCCCCAATCTGCTTCTTCTGTAACCATCGGATGATGTACTTGCCGACAAAAATCGAAATAAAAAGTGCCAACAAAGCAGCCATTGCAGAGCGAAACGTCACATACTGAAACATACCGGCTCCGGGAAAATCAAATTGTTCCAAATACTCAAAAAGATAATATAACATCGTGAATAATTTGCTTTTAATTTACGACTCAATTGCCGAAAAATAATTTTTCCACTTCCTCTTTATCGTCAAAATGATGCTTTACACCTCTTATTTCCTGATAATCTTCGTGACCTTTTCCTGCAATGAGAACCACATCGCCGGGTTTTGCCAAAGCACAAGCCGTTTTTATTGCTTCACGGCGGTCAGCAATGGTGAGGACATTGCGCCGTTCGTCTTCCGACAAACCTGCAAGCATATCGTTCAGTATATCTTGAGGTTCTTCAAAACGCGGATTATCGGAAGTAAAAATGACCTTGCCGCTCAACCGATACGCCTCACGAGCCATAATCGGACGTTTTGTTTTATCGCGATTACCTCCACAGCCTATCACCGTAATGATATTTCCTTTTTTCTCCAGAACATCATGAATGGCATTGAGAACATTGGTCAAGGCATCCGGGGTATGAGCATAATCGATAATGGCGGTAAAACCTTTTGGCGAACGAATGGTTTGAAAACGTCCGGCAACCGGCTTAAGAACAGTAAGCGTTCTCAAAACATCCTCCTCGTTCAATCCAAGCAATATGCTCGCTCCGTAAACAGCCAGCAGATTATATACATTGAATGTACCCACAAACTGAACGCTAAGGGGTTTTCCGTTAATTTCGATGTCGGTACCATCAAAATGTTTTTCGAAAATACGAGCCTTGAAATCAGCCATATTTTTCAACGAATACGTATATTTTTTTGCTTTGGTGTTTTGGAGCATGTACAAACCATTCTTGTCATCGATATTGGTAAGTGCAAAGGCATCGGAAGGCAAATCATCAAAAAACGATTTCTTCACATCACGGTACTCCTGCATATTTTTGTGATAATCTAAATGATCTTGGGTAAGATTGGTGAAAATGCCGCCGGCAAATTTCAAGCCATATACCCGCTTTTGATGAATGGCATGCGAACTGACTTCCATAAATGCATATTCACAACCGGCATCAACCATCATCCGAAGGAACCGATTCAACGTCACAGGGTCGAGCGTAGTATGGGTGGTAGGAAATTTTTCTCCGTTTACATAGTTACATACCGTAGATAACAATCCCGACGCATACCCTTGCCTACGAAACATTTCATAGAGCAGGGTCGCAACCGTGGTTTTCCCGTTGGTTCCGGTAACGCCAACGAGTTTAAGATGAGCGGAAGGATTGCCATACCATTGCGAAGCAATCAGAGCCAAAGCGATCGCACTGTTTTCCACTTGGACATAGGTAATTCGCGAAAAGAATTCCTCGATAAGCGGTTTGTCGTAAACAATCACACTTGCCCCTTCTTCAATAGCTTTTCCTATATAGGAATGGCCGTCGGTACAAATGCCTTCAACAGCGACGAAAAGCGATCCCGGCTTTACCTGACGTGAATCGAAAGTAATTGCCGAAACATCCGTTTTTTCATCCCCTTTTATCGAAACCACATTGCAATCTTCAATAAGTTTACGTAATTCCATTTCTATTTTTTACTTTCATTGCAAAATTATACTGATAGTTGTTCCCTTTATTACTCCGGAACCCGGAGGAAACGACTGAGAAACAACCTTCCCTGCACCAATCAGGTTTACCCGCATTCCCGTTTTTTCAAGCAAATATACAGCATCGCGTGCTCCCATACCCACTACGTTGGGAACTTTTTTTTCGCTGACTGTCAATTCGTTCATATGATACCCCAAACTATCACTATTAATTTTCACCCAATTTGACGGCAAATCGAAATTATCCGTTATTTTCCACCCTATTGATGCCAATACTACTTCACTCTTTTCTTTATGCCCATTTTTAACGAAGGGTAATTTACTAAGTGTGGAGTCCACCTTACAATTTTCAGGAAAAAGTCGTGCATTACGAGTGAATATCTGTTCTGCAATATTTTTAAAAACCATTCCTGCCTGTCCTCCACCGGAAGGAACTCCTTTAGGTTTTCTAATCCCAACAAAACAAGTATATTGCGGATCATCAGCAGGAAAATACCCACAAAAAGAAACATAATATCCACTGTATGCACCACCCGAAGCGATTTGTGCCGTACCCGTCTTTCCTGCAATAGGGAAAAAGTCGGATTTTACGACTTTAGCCGTACCCTTTTCTATCACTCCCCGCAACATTTCCTTAATCTGCATGAGGGTAGTATCTTTACACATCTTAGGATTCACAACTTCGGCTTCGAACTCGTTGATCACCTTTCCGTCTTTTATCAACTTTTTGGCAATAAAAGGCTTAATCATTCTTCCCCCATTTGCTATACCATTGTAAAACATAAGCATATAAATAGGCGGTACTTTTGATTCATAGCCGAAGGACATCCACGGCAAAGTTGTCTTTGACCAATAGTTATTTTTATCATCGGGATACCGGATAACCGATGTTCCTTCGATTCCATTTAATGGAACATCCCATGACAATGGCTTACGAAGGCCGATCCTATCGATGGCATCCACATATTTTTTCGGATTATTTTCGTACCCTTTGAGTGCTATCTTACTAATAACTACATTTGACGATATCTCTATACCTTCGGCAACCGTTAAATAGCCTCTATCCCGACCTTGCCGCCAATAATGATCCCTTACCCATTTTCCTTTATATTGAAATAAACCGTTGCCCACATAAAAAGAATCAGTGGGTGTAACCACTCCGTCATCCAGAGCGGCCATTACCGTCACGGTTTTGAAAGTCGATCCCGGTTCGTTCATATACGAAAAAGCATTGGGATTGCCTTCGTAATATGCTCCACTGCCTGTCCTATCGAGATTCGAAATAGCCTTTATTTCACCGGTTTTCACTTCCATAACAATTGCTGTACCCGACTCAGCCTCAGTTTCCATTAATTTCTCGCGAAGTGCCTTTTCGGTAATTTCCTGAATATCGGCGTCGAGTGTGGTCACCAAGTCATAACCATCTTGAGCCGGTATTTCCACCACATCCATCCATTTTCCTTGAATTTTTTGGCGATTTTTCACTCCGGGAATACCTCGAAGCAATGAATCGTATTTCAACTCTAAGCCACTGGCTCCACCTTTTTCAAGATCTTTATAAACACTCCCGATCGTACGAGTAGCCAGATTCCCGAAAGGTTTTTTTCGGGCATTTTTCTCTTCAACAATTAAGCCGCTTTTGTTTGAACGCAGATTAAAAAAAGGGAATGTCTGTATTTCTTTAAGATCGACATACGATATATCCTCTTTAATAATACGTATATAACGCGATCGCAAGGGAACTTTTTTCTTGATTCCTCGTGCTTGATAATCCTTCATCCTGCGTTCTTCCGTTTCGCGCAATTTCCAACCATTCAAGATCACATCGCGGTACTGATTAGCACTACGTCCGGGGAACTTTTTGGCCAAAGCTATCGATAAATCTCCAACATATTTATATAAGGTATCCTTTTTCATCCCGTCGGCCCAAAAATCCATATAAACCCCGTAAAGAGGTTCTCCTGCTGCAAGCAATTTTCCATCGTAGGTATAAATATTTCCCCGATTGGGAAGAATCACCCGGTCGTTGATCACGGTTTCCTTTTTCCCAACCTCACGCCATTTTTTTCCTTCAGCGCTAAAAATTATTTTTCCTGCCGAAAATACAATCAGTCCGGCAAGTAAGAGCAATATTGCCACTATGAGTCCATATCGACCCATAACCCCTTCGTTATTATTATTTTGCTGCTGCTCCATTTTCGATAAAAAAAATCAATCTTTTTATTTTTTTCGGATTCTATAAACAGGATCGTTGGAAATTTTTAGTCCCAATCCTTCCTTTTCAATCATTTTTTCTATTTCTGTCAAACGACTTGCTTTCGTAAGATCAGCCGAAATGGTCAACGCTTCATATTTTGCATCTTTAAGTTCACGCTGCAATTTTTCTATTTCCGACATCTTTTGAAGAACGGTATAGCGGTGACCGATGAAAACAAAAATAATGACAAGAACTATAACGATGAAGCGCATATTTTTCAATAGGAAATCCTCCGTTAGTACACTTCCGCCAAAAACGTAAACGAACGATTTTCGTATTTTTTCGAATTTGATTTTCATACCCTATACCATTTATTCTACTATTTTTTCAGCTATCCGAAGTTTAGCACTTCGAGACCTTGGATTTTCGGCTTGTTCTTCCTCCGAAGGTACAATTACTTTACGGTTGATGATCTTAAACGGAGTTTGAACGTTGCCAAAAAAATCTTTTACTATTTCACCTTGTGGATTTCCCGATCTAAAAAAGTTTTTCACCATTCGGTCTTCCAGAGAATGATAAGAAATCACGCTTATCCGCCCCCCTCTTTTCAATACCGATAACGATTGTTGCAGCATGTCAGATAGCGCATTCATTTCATCGTTAACCTCGATGCGCAGCGCCTGAAAAGCTTGAGCGAGCATCTTTTTTTCCTTATCCTTATAAACAAAAGGTTGAAGAATTCCGACAAAATCATCTACCGTTTCTATGGTTGCACTTTCTCGAAACTTCACTATAGAAGAAGCTATCTTCGCAGCGTTTTTCAGTTCCCCATACGAAGAAAAAACACGAGTAAGCTCTTCCTGCGAATACTCGTTCAGCACATCCGACGCTTTTTTCTTTGCTAACCGATTCATCCGCATATCCAGTTGACCCGGAAAACGAAAAGAGAACCCTCTTTCAGGATCATCAAAATGATGCGACGACACCCCTAAATCTGCAAGGATGCCATCGACACGCTCTTCATTATAATAACGCAGAAAATTTTTTAAATATCGAAAATTGCTTCTAACCAATACAAAACGCGGATCATCAATCCTGTTTCGACACACATCCGCATCCTGATCGAAAGCATACAAACGACCTTTCTTTCCCAATCGTTTCAATATTTCTCTCGAATGACCTCCGCCTCCAAATGTAACATCCACATACACCCCTTCCGGTCGGATATTTAATCCGTCAATACTTTCGTTAAGCAAAGCCGGTGTATGATAAACATTCATTGTGTTAGCTGATTTCGATGACGAATCCATAAAAAAATTCAAATCATCAATTCTTGTATTTTTGCAGAAAATTCTTCGGGAGAAACCAGTGGTTTTTCTAGTTTCTCTTTTGCCCAGATTTCAATGGTATCATCCACACCTAAAAATCGGACATCACCATCGATGCTCACCATTTGCAGGTATCGTTTTGGAATCAGAATCCGACCGTTAGCATCCATTTCCAAGCGTTCGGCATCTAAAACAAACTGACGAAAAATTTGTTGCTGATCTTTGTTCCATTTATTCAATTTACCACGCAACACTTCAACTTCTTTCTCCCAAACCGATCCCGGATAAAGCACCAAACAATCCTGAAAAATATCTTTACGAAGCACAAGAAATTCTTCTCCTGCCGTCTGCAAACACTTTCGAAAAATAGCCGGCACAAACACACGGCCTTTTGCATCGGTTTTGGCTTCCATATTTCCCAGAAATTGCAACACTTTTCTTCGTTTTTTGTCACTATACAAATTTCAACACCGTAAAATTATAAAAATAATCCACTTTCCCCCACTTTTATACACAAAAATTTATGAAAAAGTTATCAACAACCACACGAAAACAGATATCTCATTTATAATCATCAGAAATATGCAAACGATTGCATGTTAAAACCAATCGAATTATGATTTATTTGTCGTATTCCACCTTTATATTTTTTATTTTTGTTGTAGGAATAAAATTTACAAAATGAAAAAATATTTTCCATATTTTACTAAACATATTTAAAATTTAAAGCGTTATAATATATAAATCGTTAGTTAATCTTATAAAGTATAACAAGATGGGTCAGAAATCAAAAAAGAACAGGAGAGCAACACTTATCTTAGTGATGAGTCTGCTGATGACGGTTTTGGCTATTGCCCAAACAAGTCAGACAATTAATGTTAGAGGTACTGTAAAAGACACTAATGGAGAGCCCATTATTGGCGCCAATATTCTTGTACAGGGAACTTCTATAGGTACGATAACCGATTTCGATGGTAATTTCTCGTTAGAAGCTCCGGCCAACGGAGTTTTAGAAATTAGATATGTCGGTTATAAAACACAAATTATTCCTATTAATAACAGAACCAACATTCAGATTATTCTTGAAGAAGACACGGAGGTATTGGATGAAGTGGTAGTAGTGGGATACGCAACCGGCAGCCAACGCACTATTTCAGGAGCTGTGCAAAAAGTCAGTCAAAAAGACATGAATGCAGGCGTGGTTGTTAATCCTTTAGATGCGCTTAAGGGAAAAGTAGCTGGTGTAAACATACAGAAAACAGGTGGTGACCCAACTGCAGGAAGTTCCATTCGTGTACGTGGGACGACTTCTCTTTCGGGCGGTAATGATCCTCTGGTTGTGATCGATGGCATGTTTGGAGATTTAGGACTTCTCAATGCCTTGTCACCGGGGGATATCGAAAGTTTCACCATACTAAAGGATGCTTCTGAAACAGCTCAGTATGGTTCGCGTGGCGCAAGTGGAGTAATTGTCGTAACCACACAAAAAGGGAAATCAGGAACCAAAATTCTCAATTATGAAGGAACTTTTGGCGTTGAAAATGCTTATAAAACCATCGACATGTTGAGTGCGGAAGGTTACAGACAAGCTGTCATTGATGGAGGTTATGTAAATGCTCTTGATGGAGGAGCAAGCACAAACTTTATGGAAGAAATGCTCCAAACCGGTTATACTCAGAATCATCGAATTTCTTTTGGAGGCGGAACGGCAGAAACCAATTTTAGAGCATCTCTTGGAATTATCGATCAAAAAGGTATTATCAAAAACAACGGTATGCAAAATTATACCGCCAAAATTGATGGAAGCCAACTACTGTTCGACAATAAATTAAAATTAGACATCGGCATATTCGGATCGAAAAAGGAAAGTAGATACGTGAACGATTATCAAAAGACTTTTTACTCTGCAGCTTCTTTCAATCCGACCTTTCCTGCGATGCAAAACGAAGATGGAAGCTGGCCGGAAGATCCTAATGCAAATGAAGTGGACAACCCATTGGGCCGCTTGACCATCAACGATCGTGAAGACAACGCGTATCTTGCTACCAATGGTCGTCTGACATGGAATATAAATGAAGATTTGAAATTCAGTGCATTTGGTTCATACACCTATAATGCAAAAGAAAATATGAATTATATTCCTACGAACATTAAGGCGGGTATCCGTGAAGGAAGAGGAAAAGCTTATCAAGGGCTGAATAAAAGCAATATTCTTATGGGTAATTTGAACTTGAACTACAAAAAAATAGTAGAACAACACCGCATCGATGCTTTAGCTCTTGTCGAAGGTCAGAAATATAATTATACGGGATTCTCGGCCAATGCTCGAGGATTCGATACCAATTATTTTCTTTACAACAATATGGCAGCAGGAGCAGTCGTAAAATATGGCGATGTAGCGTCATACAAAAACGGGTATAATTTGAGTTCATTCTTAGGACGTGTCAATTATATGTATGGCAACAAATATATTGCAACTGTCAATATTCGATTCGATGGTTCTTCTAAGCTTGGAGAAAATAACAAATGGGGATTTTTCCCATCGGCTTCGCTTGCATGGGTCATGAGCGAGGAGGACTTCATGAAAGATATTGATGCTATCGATGAATTCAAATTGAGAGCCGGATATGGTAGAACCGGTAATCAGGATGCCATAAGTGCTTATAACTCTCTTTTACTGATGGGCCCTTCAGGAATAACGTCAGTAAATGGAGTTCCAACTGTAACTTATAGCTACAACAGAAATGCAAATCCAGATTTGAAATGGGAAACGAAAAACATGTTTGATGTCGGAGTTGACATGGCCTTTATGAATCGCCGGTTGACAGCAAACGTCGACTACTATTATTCGCGAACAAAAGATTTGCTGTACGATTATGACGTTCCGGTTCCTCCGTTTGTACATCCAAAACTCTTGGCCAATCTCGGGGAAATGGAAAATAGCGGATTAGAATTCACAGTAGCATACTCGCCTGTTAAAAGCAAAGATATGGATTTGACCATATCGGGCAATGTTGCTTACCAAAAGAACAAACTCTTGTCTTTGAGCGGAACCTATATGGGTCAAGAATTAAATGCCGCAGAATACATGAAGCTCGCCCGTATCAACGGAGCTGGATTTCAAGGAGGCAATACTTATGTTACCTATCAAGTTGTGGGACAGCCATTGGGCGTATTTTACTTACCAAAATCCAACGGTTTAATTAACGATGGATTGGGAAGTTACACCTATAATGTGCTCAACTTGGACGATGATCCAAATATTAATTTGAACGACGGGGGAGACCGGTATTTTGCAGGTCAGGCTATGCCAAAAGTACTCATGGGCGCAAATATTAATTTCAGATACAAAGCATTTGATATTCAAACACAATTAAATGGCGCTTTTGGACACAAAATATACAACGGAACCTCTCTCTCTTATATGAACATGAATACTTTCCCAACGTATAATGTACTACCGGATGCTCCTAAAAAGAAAATTTTCGACAGCACAGTTACCGATTACTGGTTAGAAAAAGGAGATTACGTTCACATTGCCTATGTAACGATGGGATATAATTTCAATGTCGAAAAAGTAAAAAACTGGGTTAACAGTATTCGTCTTACGGCGTCCGTGAACAACCTATATACATTCACGAACTATTCTGGCCTATCGCCAATGATTAACAGCACTACGGTCGACGGTTCACTGGGACTTGACGATAAACAATTCTATCCGCTGACCCGTACATACTCCTTAGGGTTAAGTATTAATTTTTAAACCATACAAATCATGAAAAGAAATCTTTCAAAATACAGCTTAATATTTTCTTTTTCGCTTGTTCTTTTCGGATGCTCATTGGATGAAACGCCGATTGACCAGTTACCCGAAAGCGAGGCATATAAAAGTCCATCGCTAATCTATTTGAATACAGTAGCTAACTTATACACAGAAATTGGCGGATCAAGCGGAGGCAACGGATTAGCTGGCACAGATAGAGGCATTTACGACTTAAATACATTTACAGCAGACGAAGCGTTACTTCCCACCCGAGGTGGCGACTGGTTCGATGGAGGCCTTTGGCAAGACTTATTCAAACACAACTGGAAATCAGATAATTCTGTTATTTTAAACAGTTGGAATTATCTTTACCGCGTAATTGGGAAAATAAACATGTCTCTCGACAAATTAAACAGTCTCATCGAGCAAGATCCCGAAAACAACTATCTTCCGGTTTACAAAGCAGAAATAAGAGCGTTGCGCGCCATGTACTACTATTATCTGATGGACTTATTTGGACGCGTACCCATTGTAGAAACTGCTACGACTCAGATATCTGATGTTCAGCAATCTACGCGCTCGGCAGTATTTAATTTTGTAACCACAGAATTACAGGAATCTATCCCATATCTTTCGACAGCAAACAGTTCTAAAACCGGAGAATATTACGGAAGAATGACTCGACCTGTAGCATTTTTTCTCATGGCAAAACTCGCGCTGAATGCTCAAGTTTATTCTGATGATGATTGGACAGACAATAATGGCATCCCTAACGGAACTGCTTCGTTTACGATAAACGGGGAAAGCAAAACCCCCTGGGAAGCAACAGTTGCCTATTGCGATTCCATCACGGATTTGGGATATGAGCTCGAAAGCGATTTTTCATCGAATTTCAGCATCAGCAACGAATCATCCAAAGAGAATATCTTTGTCATCCCTATGGACCCTGTTAACTTTACAGCCCGTAATATGAATTTGGTTCGGTCACGTCATTATGCTCACGGCAAAGCATACTCTCAAGATGGATGGAATGGAGCTTCGGCAACAAAAGAAGCAATAGCAATCTTCAGAAAAGGTTCTGAAGACCCACGTATGCAAAAAACATATTTCACAGGCAAAGTGAAAGGTCCAGACGGGAATTACATCAAAGACGGCAACATTGAATTGGAATACAAACCCGATGCAATCGCATTGGACGTTAGTGGAACGACTTTCGAAAAAACTGCAGGTGCTCGTATGGCAAAATATGAAACAGATCCTACCGCTCAGGCTGCCGGGCAACTACCCCATAATGATTGGGTACTATTCCGCTATGCCGACGTGCTGTTAATGAAATCGGAAGCACTGGTACGTATGGGACAAAGTGGAGACAACGATTTGGGTAAAATAAGGGCAAGAGCGGGCGCTTCTGCACGTGTAGCAACACTGGACAACATTTTGGATGAAAGATTACTCGAACTTGCCTGGGAAGGTTGGCGTCGTCAGGATTTAATCAGATTCGGAAAATATACTCAACCGATATCTGATAGGCCTATTTCCGCTCCTTATAAAACAGTTTTTCCGATTCCTGCCGATGTTTTGTCGTTGAATACTAACTTAACTCAAAATCCAGGATACTAATTCAAACGTTTAAATCAAAAAAATATGAAACATATATATAAATATCTTGTGTTCTTATTGCTGCCATTCCTTGCGAATTGTAGCGATAATGAAAACTGGACCATAGTCACGGATGTTCAACCTGGTACCTATATCACGGGTTCAGCAACCATGTATAGTGGCGAAGCTCCTGCATCGGCACTCAAAGTTTTCCCATTGGACGGAAATGCCGATGGTCTATCCGAATTAGTTGGCATTTACACGTGGCTTAAAGCCGATGGTGATTTCTCCATTTCCATTGCAACCGATCTTAATGAGGTTGTTAAATATGGTAAGGGCGACGAAGTGAAAGTTGCAAATAATATTTCTGTCTATACTCTGGTGCAAGATGCTTCGCCTTTCACTGTTAACGAGGATGGATTTTATTTTATTGTCGTGAATACCAGTTTGAAAGAGATTAACATACTTCCCGTCAATTATGGAATTATCGGAGCAGCAACTGCTCTAGGTTGGAATGCTGAAACGCCTTTTGATGCACCTACTTTCGATGGGAAACTTACCGTAACTTGGGAAGGAACTGTTAATCTGACTGCCGGCGAGTATAAATTCAGATATGGCGGCGATTGGGGAAATTATGTAAATGTATCGGATGGCACTACAGCTCGTCTTTTTACCGACTTGGGTAACATAGGCACTTCTGCAGCTCCTCTGATCGAAAACTCTTTATCTCAAATTAAACCGGGTGGTGCGAATTTCACGACTTCATTTGGTGGACAATTCAAATTTTCTATACAGTATGATTTAAGATCAAGAACATTCAATGCAACCTATGCATTGATTGGTGGCCCTGTTATTCCTCCGACTTATCCTGAAAATATCTATTTGGTTGGCGATGCTACCGCATACGGATGGGATACACCCGGTTCTCATGCTGCAGCCGAAATGCATAAGCTTGCAGGTGGGGGCGATAATATAGGAATTTATTGGAAAATTCTTTACCTCGAAGGTGGAAAAGGATTTAAAGTTTCCAATGCCAATTGGAGCGATCCCAACTTGGGCTATAACGAAATAACAGAATTTGATGCAAATGGCGTAGCCGTCTCAAACAATGGAGGAAATATGTCTGTTGAGGAATCGGGAATGTATACCATCGTTCTCGATTTGAGAAACAGCGCCAAAAAACTTTCTGTCGTAAAAGCTGCCGTTTATGGAATTGGCGATGCTTTTGGAGGCTGGGATAAAGACGTAGCAGCTAATAAGTTCACTGCGGATAATGCAGCTAAAACGCTCGTATCGCCTCCATTGAAAGCAAACGGCAATATTCGCATGTATGTTTCTCATCCATGGATTCCTGATTGGTGGAATGCCGAATTCAATGTGTTTGGTACCGATATCATCTATCGAAACGATGGTGGAGACCAAGCCGCTGTTGCAGGTACTGTAGGTCAGGTTATTACACTTCATTTCGATGACAATAAAGGTTCTATCAATTAACAAATTAGATTAATATGCATAAAGGTCTGGAGTTGTTGTAATAGCAGCTTCAGACTTTTTTAGCTTTTTCAGCATGAAAAAAATATTTTTTTATCTCTTACTTTTCTTATCCGTTAAACTCAGTGCTCAGCAACTCTCCATCGAGCCGGCTTTTTGGTGGAGTGGAATGAAAGAGCCGGAATTGCAACTCATGATATATGGTAAAAATATTGCGGATTACAAACCGACCCTTACTTCAAAAGAAATCTACTTGAAAGAGGTCGTATCGCTCGAAAGCCCCAATTATTTGCTATTGTATCTCGATATATCGAACAGTAAACCCGAAAAATTCGACATCGTTTTCACGAACGGAAAAAAGAAAATAACCATTCCCTACGAACTCAAACAACGCGATCCATCGCGTCTAAATATCAAAGGATTCGATTCTTCAGATGTCCTTTACCTCATCATGCCCGACCGGTTTGCAAACGGTGACCCCTCCAACGATCAAATCCCCATGCGAATGCCCTATAAAGTAGATAGAAACAACCCTAATGCACGTCATGGCGGCGATTTAAAAGGCATTTCGAATCATCTGGATTATCTTTCCAATCTGGGCATCACGGCTATATGGCTTAATCCCGTTTTGGAAAACGATATGGAAGGCGGATCGTATCATGGCTATGCAACCACCGATTATTATCGGGTTGATCCCCGTTTCGGAACCAATGAGGATTACGTAAAGCTCATCAACGATACCCATGCCAAGGGCATGAAAGTAGTAATGGATATGATCTTTAATCATTGCGGAAGCGACCATCCGTGGATGAAAGATGTGCCGTCGAAAGATTGGTTCAACAATCTCGATCGTTACGTTCAAACATCACACAAGAAAGAAGTTTATTTCGATAACTACGCGTCGGAATACGATAAAAAATGCATGACCGACGGGTGGTTTGTCCCCACCATGCCCGACCTTAACCAACGCAATCGCCATGTAGCTGCCTATCTCATTCAAAACAGCATCTGGTGGATCGAATATGCCGGAATCGACGGTATCCGTCAAGACACTTACCCTTATGCCGATTATGACATGATGGTCGATTGGTGCAAAGCAGTTTATAAAGAATACCCCGACTTTAACATTGTGGGTGAAGCATGGCTCAATAATCCCATCGGAACCTCTTTTTGGCAGAAAGACAGCAAACTCAATCCAAATAACACACAATTGAAAACCGTCATGGATTTCCCTTTCATGGGATTGGCCCACACGGCGTTTTTTGAAGAAACCTCGGAATGGAACGGCGGTCTGCACAGTATGTATGAGCATATGACCTACGATTTTGTGTATGCCGATGTTTATCACGTACTCCGTTTCCTCGATAATCACGATACCGACCGCTTTTTACCGGAATATCCCACTGATCTTTCTGCATTTAAGCAGGGTATTTCGTTTTTGCTTACCATGCCGGGAATACCGCAATTGTATTACGGTACAGAGCTGTTGATGAATGGGAATAAACAAAAAAGCGACGGCGATATTCGTAAGGATGTTCCCGGCGGATGGCCGGAAGACGATGTAAACTGGTTTACTGCCAATGGACGCGATAGTTTACAAAACGAAGCATTCCGTTTTATGCAGAAACTGCTTAAATGGCGACAAGGAAACGATATAATAGCTAATGGAAAAATGAAACACTACGCGCTTCAAAAAGGAGTTTATGCCTATGAACGCTATCTCGGAGAAAAAAGTGTAATGGTTTTTATGAACGGAACTTCAAAGAATGTAACCCTCGAATTGAATCGGTATGCCGAATCGCTTAAAGGCAAATCAACCGGATTCGACATTTTAACCAAACAACAACTCCAATTAAATGCCACACTCGAACTATCACCAAAACAGATATACATTGTTGAACTGTAATTAAATGTGTTCAAAAACATACAAATGAAAGACTTATATAAAATATTGTGGCTCATTGCATTGATTGTTTTCTCATGCAGCAAAGACGATAACCCTGTAATCGAGCCACCTGAAATAAAAGAAGGTTTCAATATTACTCCAGCCGAACCCGAAGCAGATAAATCTTTGACCATTACCTTCAAAGCGCCAACAACATCTGCTCTCTACGGGTATAGGGGTGATGTATATATCCATATAGGGGTTGTTTCGGAAGGACAATGGTTGTATGTTCCTGCAGCATGGGACCAAAACCTGGAGAAATGCAAAATGACCGTTATCGGACCCAACACTTGGAGCATCACGCTTTCACCATCCATACGACAGTGGTTTGGATCGGGAGAAACACCGGTAACCAAAATCGGTATCGTCATCCGCAGTGCCGATGGTACAAAAAAAGGGACTGAAAAAGATTTCTTTATTACCGTTACCGACAACCGATTTCACCCTTTTGAACCTGCCGCGATAAAATATGCTCCCCTTCCCGACAACGTAATAGACGGTATCAATATTATCAATAATTCCACCGTCACCCTGGTACTTTACGACAAAGATAAAGAGGGCAATCACAAAGATTTTGCTCATGTTGTCGGCGACTTCAATAACTGGACACTGAGCAACGACGAACAATCGCAGATGTTCAGGGATGAAGAAAAGGGATGTTGGTGGATTACTTTAAACAACTTGGACGCAACAAAAGAATATGCGTTCCAATATTATGTCGGAACAAAAAACGGCGAGGTAACGCGTTTAGCCGATGCGTATGCAAGAAAGATTCTCGATCCCGAACACGACCCCGATATTCCTGTCTCCACATACCCGGACAACAAAACCTATCCGGAAAAAGGAGCAATCGGTATCGTTTCCGTTTTCAAAATTCAACCCGATACGTATTCTTGGCAAATCTCCAATTTCACGCCTCCGGCGGTGGATAATCTGGTGATTTATGAAATGCTGTTGCGCGATTTCACTTCTTCAAGCAATATTAATGGAGCTTTGCAAAAACTCGATTATTTACAATCATTGGGAGTAAATGCCATCGAACTGATGCCTGTGCAGGAATTCGACGGAAACGACAGTTGGGGGTACAATCCCTGTTTCTATTTCGCAATGGACAAAGCCTACGGCACAGACCATATGTACAAACACTTCATCGACAAATGCCACAAACACGGCATGGCCGTCATCCTTGATGTAGTATACAATCATGCCACAAGCAACCATCCTTTTGCCAGACTCTATTGGGATAGTGCCAACAATAAAACGGCACCCAACAACCCTTGGTTTAACGTGGATGCTCCTCATCCGTACAGCGTTTTCCACGATTTCGACCACGAATCGTTTTTGGTACGCACTTTCGTGAAACGAAACCTGAAATTTCTGCTGGAAGAATACCGTATCGATGGTTTCCGATTTGATCTGACAAAAGGGTTCACACAAAAGCAAACCACGGAAGCTACAGCCGGCAACTACGATGGCTCACGCATTGCTATTTTGAAAGATTACCATGCTGCCATCAAATCCGTAAAACCCGATGCATACGTTATTCTGGAACATTTTTGTGGCGACGAAGAAGAAACCGAATTAGCCAACGACGGGATGATGGTATGGCGAAACATGAACCGGAATTATTGTCAGTCCGCCATGGGATGGAAAGATGGCTCCGATTTTTCGGGCACCTATTACGGCACGGCTTCCCGTCCTGCAAACAGCCTGGTAAGCTATATGGAGAGCCACGACGAAGAACGCGCCGCGTACAAACAAATACCATGGGGTAACGAAATTCTGAAAACCGACCTTACCGCCCGCATGTCGCAATTATCGGCTAATGCCGCATTCTTCTTCACCGTCCCCGGTCCAAAGATGATATGGCAATTCGGAGAAATGGGATACGATATTTCCATTGAAGAGAACGGGCGTACCGGCAGAAAACCCATCAAATGGGACTACCTTAACGTTCCTCAACGAAAACAGCTGCATGATACGTATACAAAGCTCATCGCATTACGTATGGATCACCCGGAAATGTTCACTTCAACGGCTACCCTGCAATGGAAAGTAAACGAAACCTATTGGGAAAACGGACGTTTTCTAACTTTATCCGATGCCGACGGAATCAAACAAGTAGTCGTTATTGGAAATTTCACCAATACGGCGATTATGACAAACGCTACTTTTCCGAAGACCGGCTTATGGTACAATTATATGAATTCTTCTGAAACACTGGAAGTGAGTTCAACCACCATGACCATCACTGTACCGGCAAACAATTTCAAAATGTTTAGTACATTTCAACCTTGATAGTTTTTAAATAGTGTAGAACAATGAAAAAAATCGAACCTCTTTTTATTCTTTTATTTTTAATTGCCTTCGGGCTTAATGCACAAACCCTGCAATCACCGAACGGCCAATTGAAAGCTACGTTCACTATCGACAACGGCATTCCCACCTATCAATTGGTTTACAAGGGAAAGCCAGTATTAAAACCAAGCAAAATGGGCTTAGAACTCTTCAACGAGAAAGATTTGATCCACAATTTCTCGGTGATCGATACAAAAACCTCGTCCTTTGACGAAACATGGCAACCTGTTTGGGGTGAAGAAAAAGAAATCCGGAATCATTACAACGAAATGGAAGTCACCCTCTTGCAAAAAGACACCGAGCGGAAAATGCTCATTCGTTTTCGTCTTTTTGACGACGGTTTGGGATTTCGTTATGAATTTCCCGAACAAGCCAACCTTACCCACTTTGTGGTGAAAGAAGAACGAACCCAGTTTGCTATGACCGGAGACCATACCGCTTTCTGGATACCGGGTGATTACGATACTCAGGAATATGACTATACTACATCCAAATTGTCAGAAATTCGCGGATTAATGAAACAGGCCATTACGCCAAATGCATCACAGACCCCTTTTTCCGACACCGGCGTGCAAACAGCGTTGATGATGAAAACCGATGACGGCTTGTACATTAACTTACACGAAGCTGCACTGGTAGAGTACTCGTGCATGCACCTTAATTTAAACGATACAACCTTTGTTTTTGAATCGCATCTCACACCCGATGCTCAGGGCAGAAAGGGTTATTTGCAAACGCCTTGTGTATCGCCTTGGCGGACAATCATCGTGAGTGACGATGCTCGGGACATCCTGCTTTCGCGCATTACATTGAATCTCAATGAGCCCTGCAAATTGGAAGATACCTCCTGGATTAAACCCGTAAAATACGTTGGAGTATGGTGGGAAATGATCACGGGAAAAAGCACATGGGCATACTGCGACCTTCCCAGCGTTAAACTCGGCATTACTGATTACAGCAAAGTTAAGCCCAATGGTAAACACGGCGCAAACAACGAAAATGTAAAAAAGCACATCGATTTTGCTGCAGAACATGGGTTCGACCAAGTTTTGGTAGAAGGATGGAATATCGGATGGGAAGATTGGTTCGGCAAATCGAAAGATTATGTCTTCGATTTTCTGACTCCTTATCCCGACTTCGACATCAAAATGCTAAACGACTATGCACACAGCAAAGGGGTGAAACTGCTGATGCATCACGAAACCTCAAGTTCTGTCCGTAATTACGAACGCCACATGGAAAAAGCGTACAACCTCATGAATCAATATGGGTATACTGCGGTAAAAAGTGGTTATGTAGGCAATATTCTCCCCCGTGGCGAACACCATTACGGACAATGGCTGGTAAACCATTATTTGTACGCCATTAAACAAGCTGCCGAACACCACATTATGGTCAATGCACACGAAGCCGTACGCCCGACCGGATTATGTCGCACTTATCCCAATTTGATCGGCAACGAATCGGCTCGCGGAACAGAATATCAAGCCTTTGGCGGGAGCAAAGCGAATCATACAACCATTCTGCCCTTTACGCGTTTAATCGGCGGCCCCATGGATTACACGCCGGGGATCTTTGAAATGGATATCGAAAAAATAAATCCCGATAACACATCACACGTTAATGCGACCCTTGCCAACCAGCTGGCTTTATATGTAACCATGTACAGTCCGCTGCAGATGGCGGCCGATTTGCCGGAAAATTATAATCGATTCCCCGATGCTTTTCAGTTTATTAAAGATGTCGCTATCGACTGGGATGAAACAAAAGTGTTGGAAGCCGAACCCGGTGAATATATCACCTATGCACGTAAAACCAAAGGAAAGAACGAATGGTTTGTAGGTTGCACAAACGGCTACAACGGGAGGGAATCAAAAATAGCGTTCGACTTTCTGGGAAAAGGGAAAAAATATGAAGCTACAATCTATTCAGACACTAAAGCATCGCATTATAAAACCAATCCGCAAGCCTATCAAATCAGAAAAATAAAAGTTACGGATACATCGCGACTCACCCAGTATTGCGCACCGGGTGGCGGTTATGCCATTCATATCAAAGAACGATAAAAGGACAGAAATCAATAAAAAAGTGAGGGGGCCGTGACTGTTATAAAATTCCTTTAATTTCCTCAAGAGAATGCACGGTGAAGGTCGGTTCAAAATCTCGTGGCTTTTCGTTTTTAGAATCGGAATTGAGCCATAGCTGATCAATCCTGCTGTTATATGCTCCAACAATATCCGCATCCCAACTGTCACCTATCATGAGCGTCTCATCACGACGCGAGTTTGTAGCTTTCAACGCATAGGTAAAAAAGTCGGGGTGCGGTTTGTTAATACCTGCATCTTCCGAAAGAATCACTTTCGAAAAATAAGGCCGAAGGCCTGAATTTTTAATCTTTTTGTATTGAACTTCACTAAATCCGTTGGAAAGAATATGCATCCGATATTTTGGCTTAAGATATTCCAATAAATCGATTGCCCCATCAATCAATTTTGTTTTATGTGTGGTACGCTCTAAAAAATCGTCGCTCACTTTTTTAGCATAATACGGATCATCAATTCCAAAACGACGAAGCGGAAAAAGAAATCGTTCTACGATCAATTCGTCTTTACTGATTTTCCCTTCACGATACAATCCCCAAAGGTAGTTATTAGACGGCATGTACACCCGATAAAAATCCTCGAAAGTCTCATAAAATTGATTATAGCGGTAATCGCGATAAATTTCTTCCAGACATTCTCTCCCGTTTTGATGAATATCCCATAACGTATCGTCCAGATCTATAAACAGATTCTTATATGCCATTTCGGAAACATCCCTCTAAAATTTAAACACATACGGAGTGACTTTCGATCACCCCGTGTAGTGTATACTATTGTCAAATCCGTAAAAAATCAATACACCTCAATAACCAAAAATTTTGTCAAGCTCCAGAAACGCTGCGTATCAGTAATATGGAAAGTAAGATTGCCATCCGGTCCCTTCACAAATTCATAAGTTCCTTCGGGATGAGTTGACCAAAGTTTCGCTTTTTTAGCATACAAAGGAATTTCCGTTACATCGCGAATATCGATTTTAATAAAATAATCTTTGTTGAAGGTATCTTTCATCACCTTTGTCGGCTGAAGAAACCCTCCTGACAAAATTTTCTGCTCCTTTAATTCGTTGGCAGTTCCAAATACATAGTAAGCGGTGTGTAATGCTTTATCCTGTTCCTGAATGGTTGCCGATTGAGCTTCTGCTTCGCTTGCAAGTGCGGTAATGTCGCTCGATAGTTTTACAATAGTCGAATCGCGTTCGGCAAGCAAACTTTGTAATTCACTCACACGCGCAGCACTCTCCTCCATTTCTTTATTCAACCGTTCAATCGTATTTTTCAACAAAGCGATTTGTTTATTGCTGCTGTTGTATTTACTTCTCAATTCAGCTAACTGTGCTTTGTTTCGTTGAAGAATCTCATTAATCATCTTGAAATTCTCGTTAATACGTGTTTTGGTATCCTGACTCATTTCTCCGCTTTGCGACGACTCGGTAGAAAGGTATTTCTCGGCTTCTCTGATTTTGTTGAAGTTTTCTTCTACCTCGCTGATTACTGCCATCATTTCTGCTACTTCTTCATTAGCTGAAGAAGATAGCTGCAACAAGGAATCTCTTTCAGCTTCCAATTCCTTATATTCTTTCGATTCCTTTACATTGGTACATGCGAACATCATTCCCATACCAAGAAATAAAATTCCTACTTTTTTCATAAAAATCAATTTTTTATTTCTAATTAATAAACGAATAACTTTATAAATAGTTTAATCACGGTCACTTTGGCCACTTACTACAATCACAAATTCTCCTCGTGGTTCATTATCGGTAAAATGATGAATCAGCTCAGAAAGGGTTCCCCAAACGGTTTCTTCATGTATTTTGGAAATTTCGCGTGAAACTGAAGCATAACGCTCTGCCCCAAAATATTCTGCAAACTGCGTTAACGTTTTCACAACGCGGTAAGGCGATTCGTAAAACACCATTGTTCGTGTTTCTTCCGAGAGCGCTTTCAAACGGGTAAGTCGCCCTTTTTTTTGTGGCAAAAAACCCTCAAAGCAGAAACGGTCACATGGGATACCCGAAACAACCAATGCCGGCACAAAAGCGGTAGGTCCCGGCAGACATTCCACATCGATATTTTCTCTTATGCATTCGCGAACAAGGAGAAAACCCGGATCGGAAATTGCCGGGGTTCCTGCATCTGAAATCAACGCTATATTTTCCCCTCCTTGTAAACGTCGGATGATTTGCTGCAGCGATTGATGTTCATTAAATTTGTGATGCGACTGCATTCCGGTTTCTATGCCGAAATGTTTCAACAAAAAGCTACTCGTGCGCGTATCTTCCGCAAGCACCAAATCGCATTCCTTCAATACATTGATCGCCCTTAATGTCATATCTTCCATATTCCCTATCGGCGTAGGTACAACAAACAACTTTCCCATAACTTTTTCCCGGAAAAGAGGAATTACTCAAATCCCTTTTTTATGGCATATAGAAAATCCATTACCGTTTGGTCTTCAAAATTCCACGAAGTATGCTTACGTAAATAAGCTTCTGCCTCCTCGTAATTTTCAAACGAATTAAGCATTTCCATCATGGCATTCATTGCTTCACGATCGTTGTTGAAAAGTTCACGCTGGAACAAAAACCGATCATTCAAGCTGATACTCTTTATCAAATCGAGAACCACAGGTTTGGCCGGAATGGCATCGTTCAACGAAGGGGTTTCCTTCTTTTTTATCCCAATCTCGCTTCCTTTTTTTCCCGGCCATTTGTATTCCGAAAACATAGGACCTTCGTTATGCGTGCTCTTAGGCAATTGTTGCTTCCCACTTTTAGCTTCATCTTCTTCTTCATGCTTTTCGACTTCCTCTTCTTGCACAGCTTTAGTCTTTTCTACAGAAATCTCACGTATTACGCCTGTTTCTGCCGCTTTCTCAATCGCTTTTTTATTGTTTTCAGCTTCGGAAAGAAACAGTATCAGCTTTTCCATTTGTTCCCGCATCTCGTCAATCTGTAAGTATTCGAGTTCATGCAACAACCGCATAATGGTTTCTGTCTTGTCAAAAGCCTCCCGAAAGAACGAAAAAGGGATGGCACCCTCATCTTTCGCAGCAATAACAGTCTTCTCCAAACTTTTTATAGTTGACAAAAGATTGTCGATGTATTCTTTTTTCTTTTCCAATGCGATAGTGTTTTTATTACTGTAAATTACAAATGTATCGACCGATTGTTTCACCAACAACAAAAGTAATAATTATTTGGAAAGTGAGATAAAATCAGCGGGTAAATTTATAAGGTATACCCTTTTTGAGCTCCTGGTAATGGATGTATAAAGCCAGCGATAAAAATTATCATCCATTTGCAACCCTCTCACATATCCGAGGTCGAGAAACACATTTTTCCACTCGCCCCCTTGTGCTTTATGGCAGGTAACAGCATAGCCATACTTTACCTGAAGAGCATTAAAATACGGATTTTCTTTTATCTTATTATATCGGATTCGTTTTTGTGGAATATCGCTATAATCTTCCATAACAGCAGTGAACAACACGTCGTTTTGTTCGCGTGTCAAGCCGGGAACTTCGGTATGTAACACATCCAGATTGATTTTTGCTTCAAATTCCACATCATAATCTCTATGTCGCAATATTGCATTGCAAAACCTGAAGCCATACATCTCTTCATAACTCCGGATGCGCACAACTTCCACAAACTCACCGTTAGCAAGAAAATTGATATCTTCGAAATCGTTCACCCAATAATAATTATTTTTGGTGATCATCAACAAATCGCCGTTCGACAACTCCTCTTCACGATAAAGAATCGTATTCCTGATGCCGTTATTATACGCATTTACCCGCTTATTGGAACGCGAAATAACGATGGTATCGTCCACACTGTCGCGCCGATAAGCATCCGAGATTTCCTCAATCACTTCTGCTCCGCTCAATGCTTTCACATCAGGAAAAAGAGTTACTTCCAATTTCGGATAATCATACGTTTCTCCGGTCTTCAATGCTTCCCTGAGCATGGTAGCATTAAAAAGTATTCCCGATTCTTTCTCTTGACGAGCAATTTCGGTCAATGTGACCTCCGTTACCTCCAGACCATACGATCGAAGCACCTCTTTATTTAAAGCCGGACTCTCTTCCTCCTTCACCGGCGGCAACTGGGCTGTATCGCCAAGCAACATCAGCCGGCAACCTTCACCTGAATAGACAAATTCGATCAAATCGTCCAGCAGCCGACCCGAACCGAAGAGAGAAAAATCGTTCGCATTATTGCTGATCATAGAGGCTTCATCAACAATAAAGAGAGTATGTTTGTGTAAATTTTCGGCCATCGAAAATTTGGCAACTCCACCCGAGAACTTTTGTTGTCGATATATTTTTTTGTGAATGGTAGAAGCAGGCTGACCGGCGTAGCCCGAAAAAACCTTTGCCGCTCTTCCCGTAGGAGCTAAAAGAACCGATTTGCGGTTAAATTCGTTCATGGTTTTTACCAAACTTCCTACCAATAGCGATTTTCCGGTGCCGGCATATCCTTTTAACAAAAAAATTCGATTCGTATTGGAAGAAAAAACAAAATCCACAATTTTTTCGAGAGCATCAGATTGATCACGCGTAAATGTAAACGGAAAATTGGCATTAATTTTATCAATAAAGAACCCTTCTATCATTTTTTACGTTTTTTTTTATGTAAAAGTAGTACAATTGTCATTCTTTTTCTAAATTTGTAGTCGAAAATTAGAAAATCAACATTCAATAATACAAATAAAAAAGAAAAAGTCCATGAAAGTTGTAGTAAAAGCGACCTTGATAGTTGCAATTGTTCTCTTAGGTTTCCTTTGCTGGAGAAGTATACAAGCACCGATCGAATTTCAAAAGGAAGTCCAGAAACGAGAAAAAGCCGTCATTCAACGGTTGGTCGATATTCGCACGGCGGAAGTAGCTTATCGCGAGCAGTTTGGCAAATACACAGCCAGCTTTGATACGTTGGTCGATTTCATTAAAAACGGCAAAGTGAAGACGGTAAGGAGTTACGGAGACCTAACAGAGGAGCAGCTGGAAA
>Ga0208695_1001013_pt1 | contig 25278 bp, 14 predicted proteins | sample AD_UKC111_MetaG_FD_184449 | JGI IMG/M metagenome (GOLD analysis project Ga0208695, IMG submission 184449) | Active sludge microbial communities of municipal wastewater-treating anaerobic digesters from Hong Kong - AD_UKC111_MetaG (SPAdes)... | ecosystem: Engineered > Bioreactor > Anaerobic >...
TTCGGATTGTCTTTCAGCAATTTAACCAGTTCCTGCAAAGATTTTTCCGAAGCAGGCGTCAAATCCCATTTTCCAAATTCATAAAAAATATTTTCAATTTTCACCGGTTTACTGATAGATGAAAGCCGGAAATTTACATTGAAAGTTTTGCTGTCGGTAAGTCCTTGTGTTGAAAGTTCATTTTTTTGATTCAGAAAACCGCGAGCGGTTGCCAGCATCACGTAATCGACATCTTTTTCGAGTTTAATTCGATAAGTACCATCCTTTTTTGTTTGAATGCGAGCATTCATCCCATTGCTGCCAACAATACGAATTGTAGCATCAGAAATAGTTTGTCCCTGATCATCAAACACCTTTCCTTCAAGCAAATAAGCCAATTCAGGCAATTGAAAACTCCACAAAGCATCATAACCTCTTATTTCGTTGCGATTTGAAGAAAAATAACCGCTTTCGCTTTCTCCGGCAAACGTCATCCCAAAATCATCAGCCTTTGAATTAACCGGTGCTCCCATATTTTCAACCTTCCATCCTCCATTTTTTTGTGGAACAGCTTTAAAAATATCCAATCCTCCAAATCCGGGATGTCCATTCGATGAAAAATACAAAGTTCCATCGGCTCGAACAACGGGAAACATTTCATCGCCGGGTGTATTGATTTCCGGACCTAAATTTTCAATGTATTTGCAGTCGGTTCCTTCCAATGTGGCTCTATAAATATCTTTTCCTCCCACGCCATCTTTTTTGTCGGAAACAAAATAAAGTGTTTTTCCATCGGGTGCAATGGCAGGATGGGCAACCGAAATCGAACTATCGGAAAAAATTTTCAACATTTGAGGTGGACTCCAGGTTGCGCCTGCTCGGGAAGATACATAAATTTTCGTACCCATATCTACCAAATCGGATTGCTGAGCCCGTGTGAAATAAATGGTTTTTCCGTTAGCGGCAAAGGAACAAACACCATCGTCGGTTTCGGGTGTATTTATTTCTCCTTCCAACAATTCGGGTTTTCCCCACTTTCCAGTTGCATTTTTTCGCGCCAGAAACAGGTTGTTTTTGGGTAAACCGGTGATGGGATCGGCTTTGGCTGTGGCTTTTTTATCAGCAGAACGAGTAGAAGTAAAAACCAGTTCATCAGCAGCTGTATTTACAAATGCGGGACTGAAAGTGGAAGCTCTTCGAACGTTAAACTGATTATCATATTTTACAACATAACGGGTTGCATTTTTCTGCCATTCCTCCAACATTTGAATAGCACGAATACCATTTTTTGCGATAATACTGGAAGAATCTTTTTGCAAATACAGCTGATAATTTCGTAACGCTTCGCCATATTTTCCATTTCGATGCAATACCTGTGCATAGCGGAGAAAAACGGTGCTATCGGCAAAATTATTTCGAATAGCATTCAGATAAGCCTGTTCAGCCCGCTGATTGTTAATGAGCCGGTAACACTCTCCCTGTCGAAAGGCAACATAACCGCGCAATGATTTATCCTTATAGGGAATGCGTCCATACGAACTTTTATACAAATCGCCCGCAGCATAATATTCCCCCAACTCAAATCGCGAATCGGCTTTTTTTATACGTGAACTGACGCCACAACTTTGCAGAAATAAAAGAAGCAAACAAAGCGAAATAATTCGATAGAGAATAAAAGACGGTTTTTTTATAAAAAATTGCATAAATATTTGTTATTCGGCCATTCGTAAAAACTTTGTAATGCCGTAAAAATTTAAAATTAAATGCCGGTATTGTTTTTTAATTTAGCTCAGCTCATGAATGACCAGCCCGGAACGCAATTTTGGTTCAAACCATGTGGTTTTTGGCGGCATAATGTTTCCCGTGTCGGCAATGGCAATAAGTTGCTGCATCGATACGGGATAAAGTGCCAAAGCGACCCGCATTTTTCCGCTATCAACCAGTTTTTTCAACTCACCCAGACCACGAATTCCACCCACAAAATCAATCCGTTTATCTGTTCTCAAATCGCTTATTCCAAGAATTTTATCCAAAATATATTTTGAAGAGATAGTAACATCAAGACCTTCAATGGGATCATTGTCGTTGTAGGTTCCTTCACGAGCTGTCAGCGAATACCAGTTTCCCGACAAATATAACGAAAAATTATGCAATTTATTTGGGCGATAAATTTCTGTACCCATTTTTTCGACAATAAAATATTGGGAAAGCTTTTGTAGAAACTCTTCATCGTCAAGCTGATTCAAATCTTTTACCACCCTGTTGTAATCCATAATTTGCAACTGGTTGTCGGGAAAACAAACAGCCATAAAATAATTGTATTCTTCCTTTCCGGTATGATGGGGATTTTGTCGTCTTTTCTCATCTCCCACCCGAACAGCCGCAGCTGAACGATGGTGCCCATCGGCAATATAAAGTGAAGGAATTTTTTGAAAAATTTCCGAGATGCGATGAATAATATCTTTATCGTCGATTTTCCAGAAATGGTGTCCAAAGCCATCGGGCGCAACAAAATCATAAACCGGCTCTGATTTAACTATTTCCGAAACGATTCCGTTCAATTCTTCATTTAAAGGATATGCAAGAAACACCGGTTCAACATTGGCATTGGTAACACGAATATGTTTCATGCGGTCTTCTTCCTTGTCGCTGCGTGTTAATTCATGTTTTTTGATGTGCCCGTTCAAGTAATCATCAATATGAGCGCAAACAACTATTCCGTATTGAGTACGGCCATTCATGGTTTGAGCGTAAATGTAAAAATGTTCTTCTTCATCCTGAACCAACCAACCATTTTCACGAAATTTCTTGAAATTTTCTGCTGCTTTTGCATATACTCTTTCATCATGTTCATCCGTTCCTTCAGGAAAGTCGATTTCCGGTTTAATAATGTGATACAGCGACATCGGATTGCCTTTTGCCTCTTCTCTTGCTTCTTCCGAATTCAATACATCATAAGGTCGGGAAGCCACTTTTTCTACAATTTCGCGTGGAGGACGGATTCCTCTGAAAGGTTTAACAATAGCCATAATATATTACTTTTTTAAGTTTATTATTTCATCGCAAAAGTACACAAAAAAATTTATTTTATAATTCCTGTCCACGACCAATTGTCATCCAATCAATGTATTCAAAAAGAAATAGATAATTTAAACCTATCTATTTGCATACTTTTTGACACTTCCGTAATTTTGTATCGTCAGACCTATAATTCCATTCATTTACAATAACCAACTATTCTCTAAAAAATATGCGCGTACTCGTTTCAACCCGTTTACCGGAAAAAGGTTTTTCGGAATTAATGAAAAAATTTGAAGTTGTTTTTCCTGAAAAAGAAATATTTTCAAAAGAAGAAGTCGTACAAATTATTCCGGAGTTTGATGCGTTTATTCCAACTTTTCAATTTAAGGTTGACCGAGACGTAATTGGCGCCGGCGCTCAAGGAAAACTGAAAATTATTGCCAATTATGGGGTCGGATACGACAATATTGATGTTGATTTTGCCACCAAATGCGGCATTGTCGTAACCAATACGCCCGATCCTGTAGTGGAGCCAACAGCCGAAATGGCGATTGCCTTAATGCTGACAGTTGCAAGGCGCGTGAGCGAATGCGATAGAAAACTGAGAACAGACAGCAGTATCAAATGGGGAGTAATGGAAAATTTGGGCATCTCACTTTACGGTAAAACACTGGGAATTGTCGGGCTGGGACGCATCGGGAAAGCTGTGGCTCGAAGAGCTGTTGCATTGGGAATGAAAATTCTCTATTTCAACCGAAATTCTTTGGATCAAAAAACAGAAACCAAACTTGAAGCTCGGTATGCACCGCTCAAACAACTGCTTTGCGAAAGCGATGTCATCAGTTTGCATGTACCTTTGACCGAAAGCACTTTCCATCTGATCAATGAAAACACACTTCGCAGGATGAAACCTACGGCCATTTTAATTAACACCTCACGTGGCCCGGTTATTGACGAATCGGCATTGACGGAAGCTTTAACGAACCATAAAATTTTTGGTGCCGGCCTCGATGTATTTGAACATGAACCCACAATTCCGGAAAATTTGAAAAAACTCGATAACGTCGTTCTTTCGCCTCACAACGGAACAGGTACCATTGATGACCGAAATGCAATGAGCAGATTTGCCTCACAAAATATTCTGCGTTTTTTTGAGGGCAACAAAAATATTTCCAGGGTCAATTAAACGAAAGGCACTAATTAAAGTCAAACAAAATGAAGAAAAAGTTGCCCGACCAACTTGATGTGGAGAACGATAAAAATATAAAAGGCGAAGAAAAACTGAAAGAACAGCTGCAAGACCCGAAAAGCAGAGCTGCAGCTTTTTCGCAACTGGTACGCATGTATCAGGAACGTTTGTATTGGCATATCCGAAAAATGGTGCTGTCACACGACGATGCCAACGATATTCTGCAAAATACTTTTATGAAAGCATGGAACGGAATAGACAACTTCAGAGGCGACTCACTTGTTTCTACGTGGTTTTACCGGATTGCCACCAACGAAACACTGACTTTTCTGGCCAACAAAAGGATGAAAAACATCAATTCGCTCGACGAAGTTGAAGATGTGTTGCTGCAACAGTTACAAGCCGACCAATATTTCAACGGCAACGAAGCTCAATTAAAATTACAGCAAGCCATTTTAACTTTGCCAGAAAAACAAAGACTGGTTTTCAATATGAGATATTTCGATGATCTCTCTTACGAACAAATGGAAAACATATTGGGAACAACTGCCGGAGCATTGAAAGCATCCTACCATTTGGCAGTAAAAAAAATTGAAAAATTTTTACTCGACAGCAATATTGAAATTTAACAACTAATATAACGATTTGATTTTTATCGATTTACAATATATGGTGTACTAATTAACATTTTCAAATTAAACCTAAACCATTTTTTACAGTCTAACAAATAGTTATGAAAAAAGAAAAAAACATATTGAAAAAAATTGGGAATGACTTACCTTTCAGCGTTCCTGAAAATTATTTCGAACAATTTGCCAATGAAATTGATCGTCAAATTGGCTATGCAATAGAAATGGAAGTTCCCAAATCGCTGAAAAGAAATTTTGCCGTTATTTCGAAGACATGGCTCTATATGGCTGCTATGTTTGTGGGAATATTTTTGCTCGGTAATGTTTTTTATTTGGTTTTCAAAAACACCGAACGCCAAAAACAGGAAAACTACGAAATGTATTTGCTCTCACAAGTGGACGAACCAACCATGATGTATTACTATATGAATGATGCTTATGAAGCAGAAAATGGTACTGAAACCTTTCAAAACACTTCAAATTAATTTCAAATGAAAAAATTCAAATATATTTTGATGCTAATGGTGTGGATAACTGTAAACTCACTTTCAGCAGAAGAAAACGCCAACACCAATATCCAGAAAATGCACGAAAAAAAATGGGCTTACATAGTTGAACAGGCAAAACTGACCCCTGATGAAGCCTCAAAAGTGAAACCTGTATTTATGAATTACGAAAATGCCGTATGGGAATTGCATGAAAAAAACAGAGAAACATTGAATAATTTTCTGAAGGAAAATAAAACGCAGCCAAACTATGAACTGCTGAATGATGAATATGTTAATTTACAAATAAAGCAGGCACAGTTACTCAAAAATTATCATCTAAAATTAAAGAAAGCCCTCTCACCAGAAAAATTATTTCATTATTATCAAGCGGAGCGAACTTTTAAACGCAAATTGCTTCATAACCTGCCACAGGAAAGAAAATTACAAAAAAACCGGCCATAAGCCGTATTTATCAATGACTTTTCTGCGGAAAGCTTTGGAATGAAGGAAAAAAGTTCTATCTTTGCAGACCAAAACAAGGTACTTTGGCCGAGAGGTTAGGCACCGGTCTGCAAAACCGCATACGGCGGTTCGAATCCGCCAAGTACCTCATTTTTAGCAAGCTCTCTTTCGCTTTTGCGAAAAAGAGCTTGCTTCTTTTTTATGGACAGTAATAATTCCATTTTTCACAATAAGGCGGCCAGTTTATTTTCGAGTTTCAGCAAATCTTTGGTGAAATTTCTAATTCCTTCGGCCAATTTTTCGGTTGCCATAGCGTCTTCATTCATCATCCAGCGAAAACTAATTTCATTAATTTTCAAAGGTTGAATGTCGGCAGTTTTTGCTTTTTCCGGATCTAATTTCCTTTCCAGCACACCTTCCGTTTGCTCGAGTTCTTTGAGCAAAGCCGGCGAAATGGTCAACAAATCGCATCCAGCGAGCTGAATGATTTCGCCCATATTTCTGAAACTGGCACCCATCACTTGTGTGGCATAACCAAACTTTTTAAAATAATTGTATATGGCCGTAACAGATTTCACACCCGGATCTTCTTCAGGCGGAATATCGGAAACTCCACGATCTTTTTTGTACCAATCCAGAATTCTTCCCACAAAGGGCGAAATCAACGTTACTCCAGCTTCAGCACAAGCAACGGCCTGCGTCAATGAAAACAACAATGTCAAATTGCAGTGAATGCCTTCTTTTTCCAGTATTTCGGCAGCCCGAATTCCTTCCCATGTCGAAGCAATTTTTATAAGAATTCGCTCTCTTGAAATTCCTTCCGATTCATAGAGGGCAATTAATTCGCGGGCTTTGGCGATTGTTCCCTTTACGTCGAACGATAAACGTGCATCGACTTCGGTTGAAACGCGTCCCGGAACGATTTCCAAAATTTTGATACCGAAATTAACAGCCAATTTATCCATTGCTTTTTTCAACTGTTCTCCCTTATCGGAGGTCAACGATTTGGCATAGCGAATGGCATCTTCCATTAAATATTCGTATTTCGGATCTTGAGAGGCAGAAAAAATCAATGAAGGATTGGTTGTAGCGTCCACAGGCTGATAAGCCATCATGGATGCAAAATCGCCTGTGTCGGCAACCACAGTCGTAAATTTTTTTAATTGTTCCAGTAAATTCATAAGTTTAAGTTTTAGACGGTTGGTTAATCAGTTTATTCAATTTTCCTTTCCTAAATCGAAAAAGTTAATGAGCTTTTGTGGCAGTTGTTTTTAACGTCAATGAGTCTTTTATGGAAATAGTCTTATTCCACACAGGCAAATACACTTTTGGTGGAATAATCTGCGACAAATTTTTTTCTAAAAACAGTTTAAATTCACTTTCCAAAACAGGCGTTATTTCAACAAGTGCAATACCCTGACCGGTAATTTCCAGCAATTTTGCAGCTCGGAAAGACAAATCAATGATTCTGTTCCGAACATGTGGCCCTCTGTCAGTAACTTTAACAATAACTTCCGCACCGTTTTTCGGATTTCGTACTTTAAGCAAACTCCCCAAAGGATAGTTGCGATGAGCACAAAACAAACTGTCGGGATGATACCGCGCACCATTTGACATTCGCTTGCCGGTAAGCTTGTGGCTGTAGTAGGAAGCTTTCCCGACATCGCCGGAAACAACTTTGTTCATTGGCAACAAACCAATTAAAAAGATAACGGCAATTTTTATCAATTTGTTTATCATGACATTAAAATCCAAAAAAATTAAAGAAAAATTGCGACAATAAAAATCTATTGCCACTCAACGGTTGGCGGACATGAACAAATTAAATTCCTATCACCAAAAGCATTATCAATACGTGCAACATTTATCCAAAATTTGTTTTCGGCAGTCCATTTCGTAGGATAGGCGGCCTTTTTTCTGCTGTAAACATGTTTCCATTCATCCGACACCATCTCATATTCCGGATGAGGCGCATTCAATAAGACATTGTCCGTTTTGTCGCCTGTCCCATTTTCAATTTCCATAATTTCCTCATAAATTTGAATCATAGCTTCCACAAACCTGTCGAGTTCTGCTTTTGATTCACTTTCGGTTGGCTCAATCATCAACGTACCGTGAACAGGAAAAGACAAAGTAGGAGCATGAAATCCATAATCCATCAAACGTTTGGCTATATCGGTTTCCGTAATACCGACAACTTTAAAATTTCGACACTCCAAAATCAATTCGTGCCCCACGCGACCATTTTCGCCCCGATACACGACGCCGTAAGTTTCCTTTAAACGTTCGGCCAGATAGTTGGCATTTAAGATAGCAATTTTCGAAGCATTTGTCAAACCATCAGCTCCCATCATCCGAATATAACCATAAGTGATGGGCAAAATACTGGCGCTGCCGTAAGCTGCGGCTGAAACAGTATTTTGACCCGATGTTTTACCCGGCAAAAAAGGTGCCAAATGAGCAGCAGCACAAACGGGTCCAACACCAGGACCGCCTCCACCGTGAGGAATGGCAAAAGTTTTATGTAAATTTAAATGACAAATATCCGCACCGATTTTTGCCGGATGAGTTAATCCGACCTGAGCATTCATATTGGCTCCATCCATATAAACTTGTCCTCCGTTTGCATGAATAATTTGGCACATTTCTCCGATGTGAGCTTCAAAAATGCCATGAGTAGAAGGATAAGTTACCATACAACCCAACAATCGCATACGATAAGTTTCTGCTTTCCCTTTCCAGTCGTTGAGATCAATATTCCCATTTTCATCGCAATTGACAACAACTATTTCAAGCCCGGCCTGATGAGCAGAAGCCGGATTGGTACCATGTGCCGATGCCGGAATTAAGACAATATTTCGTTCTGGTTCGCCAAGCGACCGATAAAAAGCTTTGATAGTCATTAAACCGGCAAACTCTCCGGCTGCACCGGAATTGGGCTGCAAACTGCAAGCATCAAAACCGGTAATGGCACACAAATATTTTTCCAGTTCGCCAATTAGTTCAATGTAACCTTGCACTTGATCGGACGGAGCCAAAGGATGAATTTTCAAAAATTCTGCTCTGCTCAACGGTAGCATTTCTGAAGCTGCCGTGAGTTTCATGGTGCACGACCCCAATGAAATCATGGAATGAGTCAACGATATATCTTTTCGTTCCAGTTTTTTGATATAACGCATCATTTCCATTTCGGTATGATAGTTGTGAAAAATTTCCTGAGTCAGATAAGCCGACTTTCGTCTGATTTTTTCATCCGGTATTTCAAGCTCTGCCAAGTCGGTTGGATTGAAAATAATCGGTTTTTTATGAACGGCTTCCGAAAAAATATTTATCAATCTTTGTATATCCGGTGCTTCGGTAGTTTCATCAATACTCAAACCTACTTCTCCGGTTTCAAAATAATAAAAATTAACTTTGTGGGAGAGCGCAATTTTTTGAAATTCTTCCTGAGAAACATTTTCGGGCAAAACTATTTTCAAAGTATCGAAAAAAAGTTTATTCATCTGACGATAACCGTAAGTTGGTAGCATTGCATTGATATAAGCTGCTGTGGCATGAATGTTTTTCGCTATATTCCCAATTCCCTCCGGCCCGTGAAAAACGGTATAAAAACCCGCCATCGAAGCCAAAAGAGCTTGTGCGGTACAAATGTTGGAAGTTGCCTTTTCACGTTTGATGTGCTGCTCACGGGTTTGAAGTGCCATACGCAAAGCCGGCTTCCCGTTTTTATCCTTGCTGATGCCAATGATGCGACCCGGCATATCGCGCTTAAATTCATCACGCGTAGCAAAATAAGCCGCCGAAGGACCTCCAAACCCCACAGGAATTCCCCAACGTTGAGTAGAACCAAAAACAATATCGGCGCCCCATTCTCCCGGTGGAACAAGTAAAGCCAAACTTAAAATGTCGGCAGCCACAGCAACTTTACAACCCGCTGTATGTGCTTGTGATACAAATGAAAAATAATACTCTACATTCCCATCCGCATTGGGATATTGAAGAATCGCTCCAAAATATTTTTCCGAGAATTGTACGGATTTATAATCCCCAATTTCGAGTTGTATTCCCTGTGCTTGTGTCCGCGTTTGCAAAACAGCCAAAGTTGAAGTAAAAATATTTTTATCGACAAAAAGCAAATTTGCTCCATTTTTCATTTGTTCCCTCGATCGCAAATTATACATCATGGTAGCTGCTTCTGCTGCGGCAGTTGCTTCATCGAGCAAAGAAGCATTTGCCAATGGAAGACCGGTAAATTCGCAAACGGCAGTCTGAAAATTCAGCAAAGCTTCCAATCTTCCTTGAGAAATTTCGGCTTGATAGGGAGTGTAGGAAGTGTACCATGAAGGATTTTCAAAAACATTCCGTAAAATTACGGCCGGTGTACAGGTGTCATACCATCCTCTGCCAATATAGGAAGTAAAAATTTTATTTTTTTCTGCAATTTCAGAAATATGCTGAGCATACTGATTTTCAGTCAGAGCAGAAGGGAGATTCAATTTTTCGTTCAATCGAATGGAGAGAGGAATAGTTTGAGCGATAAGTTCATCTAAACTTTCAGCCCCTACAACTTCCAACATTTCTTGAATTTCATCAGACGAAACGCCTATGTGTCGAGAAGAGAGAAAATCTTTCATTTGATTATAAATTATTGATTTTTAATTAATTATAAAAATTTGAATGATCGAATATTAAAAAAATAAAGCGGCTAAGATTTCAAGTTGTAAAGTTACAGCAAAAAAATCAGGAAAGAAAATTCAATTTTTTGCATATGCTATCGTATTGATTTTCAATTGTATTTATTTTTTTTAATCGATTCGATTCAGAATTAAATCTTTTTGATATTTCGGGATAAAAAACGGATCGGCTTTTAAAAACAATTTAGGATAGTACGATTAACAATTAAATTAGTATAAATTGTTAACGACAGAATAAACCTTTGTATCTCTCTTCAGTCTTATAAATTGAATTTTCGGAAACGAAAATAGATAAACAAAAAACAAAACATTAACAATTAAAATTTTGTAGATTATGAAAAAGCTTGGAATTATTTTAACGACATTGACATTTGTATTTGCTTTGTCTGCAACAGCACAAACTGCAAAAACACCTGTAAACAAACCTGCAAAACAAGAAGTTGCAACCACTCAAAAAGCCGAAAAGAAAGCAGCTACTTCCGTTCAGAAAAAAGACACAGCTACTATGAAAGCTGCTAAATGCCAAAAATCTGAAAACAAAGCAAAAGCTCAGGGATTGAAAAAATAAAGAATCCTTTCCCTGTTACGAATGTAAAAACTCCCGAAAACAATTGTTTTCCGGGAGTTTTTTATTTTTCGTAAACGGATAAAAACAATGAAAAAGTTTTCGTGATAATAAAAATAAATATCAATTTATTTTCGGTTTTGTAATTCTTCTGCCGTTTTCACCCTCAACCCTGGGTTCTCCTTCACCATCATACGCAAAAAGTCTTCCGGATAACCAGGACGAATAATTCCCGGAGGAATTCCTTTTTCATTTTGAAGAAATTTTCCGTCCTTTTCCATTTTAACGTTACCATCCATGTATTTTACAAGCAGATATTCACCCAGCTTTTTCCATGCTGCCGTTGAAGCTTCTGCCTGATAATTGCTAAAATTGGTCAAAAATGATTTGGCCGATTCTTCAGACATTCCCAAAGCCACCTTGTCAATAGTGGGAACAAGTGAATTAAAATCCTGTTCCCATTTCGACTGAACTTTTTTAATATCCTGCATCATAAAAGAATACTTGCTGTAAGCAAAATTGGCAACCTGATTGTAAATCCAGAATGCCGAAGTTGGGGAATATTCTACCAGACTTCCATTGCCTGCACGATAACATTCCGGTACACTATTGATACCGCAATACATGGGCACATATATGGAACTGGCAGCATCGTCAACGCCAAACCACAATATTCCACCAATATAATCGGGCAGCCAACTACGCATTTGAGCCACAAACGAAAAACCTGTCTGTTGAGTGGCGACAGGACGTTCGTGCACATATTCCACACTGTCCACATAAAAAGTAAGAGGACTGCATCGCAACTTGCTGTGAAAAGGTCCGGCACCAATTCCTTTGGTAATATCCAATTCGGTTCCTTCGTACTGATCACGCATAAATTCCTTTACATCCTGAGCACTGATTTTACGGTTGGGTTTTATCCACAGAGGCATCCGCTGAGCAGTCTCTCCCTTGATGTAAGAAATATAGCTGTCCATTGACGGATCAACTTTTCGGAAAAAAGTCCAAACCCGCGCTTCACAAATTCTCAGTCCCAAATAATCCAAAGGAGCATAAGTATCCGAAAAACTGAAATCCTTGTTTTTTCCCTTAAAATAACCTTTCTCACGAGCAAAAGCTATGACATCTTCCGCATAAAGACAATTATTTTTATCGTCGAAAGGAAAAGTTGTGATTCTGGCCTGGTTGGCATGAGCCGAAACACAATCGTCCGGAATACGCTGGGCAACCCATACTGCACCCTTATTCCTATTTCCTTTTCCCACCATTTCCATAATCCAAACTTCATTCGGGTCGGCAATGGAAAAAGATTCGCCTTCGCTTCGATAACCATATTGCTCAACCAAATCAGTCATTACTTTTATGGCTTCACGGGCAGATCGGGAACGTTGCAACGCAATATAAATCAAACTTCCATAATCAAGAATTGCAGTTGTATCGACCAATTCGGGACGTCCGCCAAAAGTAGTTTCGCCAATTGAAACCTGAAATTCATTCATATTGCCAACAACGGAATAGGTTCTTTCAGCCTGTTTGATTTTTCCCAAATACTCACCCGTGTCCCACTCATAAATATCGAGCATGGCATTGTCGGGATAAGTTGCTGCCGGTGAATAATACAGAGAACCAAACATGAAATACGAATCGGCTGCATAACTGATAAGCGTTGAACCATCAACCGTTGCCGCTTTCCCTACCAAAAAATTGGTACAAGCTATCGAATTGAAATATGCTAATACAGAAATAATTAATAAAAAAAATTTTCTCATCTTACTTTGTTAAATTTTTAAGGGTTACAAAGTTACTTTATATCAATGAAAATTCAAAATAGGAATGGATGGCGATTTAATAAAAATGCAGAAAAAAATTTTCGGTTAACAAGGTAACGAGATGAAATAAAATACAAAACTTTGCGCTATGAAAAACAAAGCGAAAAAGATACAATAAACAAAAATACGATTGAAAATAATTGTAAAACAATTAATTAGCAGAAAATTTCAAAACTTCTTGAGGATTATTTTGAGAATTTCAAAAAAATGAATAACTTTGCAGCCGTTTTTATATGATCTAGTAGCTCAGCCGGTAGAGCACATCCCTTTTAAGGATGGGGTCCTGGGTTCGAATCCCAGCTGGATCACTTTTTCCTTGTTTTATTCTCTCTCCTTTTGTTGCAACAAATAATTTTGCCCCTTTCAAGTTTTTGAGGTTTGAATTTTTCTACGCGATTTTTACATCCATACTTTTCCTGCCAACTTACAGCTAAGTACCAAAATTGTTTAAACAACAAAATTTTGAGTTCCTTTTTCGGAAACAAATATTTTCTTACTTTTGGAATTCTTAATTTTTAATGTTCCTGCAAGAAATTACAGATTGATTTTGTCGAAAGAATCATTTTATAATCTTTTGTATGAACTTTTTAACCTCTGATCCAGTTAATACCTTGAAAAATCGATATGCGCACATTTATGAAAAAAATCCATCTGCTTTTCATTATATTCTGTACTTGCGCTGTAAATGCTCAGGAATTTATTCCGCTCGTTACTCAATTTTCAAAAAACGATTATCATGCTGCCAATCAAAATTGGGCTGTAGCACAAGGTTTGGACGGCATCCTGTATTTTGGGAACAACGAAGGACTGCTCGAATTTGACGGTTCCCTGTGGAAATTGCACAAAATTCCCGGAAATGGTCTGGTGCGTTCTGTTATGATCGACAAAAAAAACAGAATTTACATTGGTGCTTTTGAAGAATTTGGCTATTTTGAGAGAGACCGTTTCGGACAATTAAATTATACTTCCCTGTCTGCATTGTTGAAAAATTATAAAATGCAGAACGATGAAGTTTGGAATATTTTCGACGATCACGGCACCATTTTTTTTCAATCTTTTACTTCATATTTTACATTTAAAAATGGGGAAGTAAAAGGATTCAGAACCGATTTCTCCTTCTTGTTCTTCAACCTCTATCAAAATACTTTATACACACATACTTTTCAGAAAGATTTTTGCTACTTCGACCGGCAACAAAATACTTTTGTTCCAGTTCCCAACAATATCATGAAAAGTCCGGTAATCAAAATTCTGCCTTTTGACGATAAACATGCTTTAATGGTTACGATTTCTGATGGTCTTTATCTGTATGATGGAGAAAAGTTTACACGCTTTACCACTGAAGTGGACGATGTACTGAAAAAAGCACAAATCAACAGAGCAGTCATTTCGCCAAACGGATTGATTGTGATCGGTACCATTTTAAATGGAGCTGTAGCTATAGACAAGTCGGGTCAAAAAATCTGGGCAATCAATACCTCAAATGTGCTTCAAAACAATACCGTTCTGGGAATTATTTTCGACCGCGACAACAACATTTGGCTGGCGTTGGATAAAGGAATTGCTTTTATTCATCAAAACTCATCCTTTCGCTGCATTCAATCTTTCTACCCGGCAATTGGCGCCATTTATTCGGTAAGTTATGATTCTCCACATATTTATATTGCAACCAATCAGGGATTATACAAAGCATTGATGGAGCATCAATCCATTCGTAACCTTTCCATCGACCCAAAAATAAAAGGACAAGTTTGGGATGTAAGTTCCTTTGATGGTCAGCAATTTTGTGGCAACAATGAAGAAACCTTTGAAGTTACACCCACAAGGTCCATTCCTGTTTCACCCGTAAAAGGAGGCATGTGTTTCGCTCATGGAAACATTCATGGTGTGGAGGTATTGGTTCAGGGAACTTATACGCAACTGTGTATTTACAAAAAAGAGAATGGAAAATGGAAATTCAGCCATGCCGTGGAAGATTTTCTTCATCCCATTCGCTACATCGAAATAGATTACACCGGAACCATTTGGGCAAGTCATTTGCATCGCGGGCTTTTTGCCATTCAACTTACGCCCGACCTGCATCGAATAGAGCACATGAACGTATATCAATCTCTTGATCAGCAACATTTAAATACCATTAACGTCTTTTCTATAAACAACAGAGTAGTATTTACAGACTATAATTTATTTTATACTTTCGACGATATACGTAAAAAAATTGTGCCTTTCGAGGAATTAAACAAAGCGCTCGGAAATTTTTCCAATTCCTATCGGATATGCTATTTCAAAGGAAATCTGTATTGGTTCATTCGCCCGGGCGAAGCTGCACTGGTTGAAATCAAACCCGGTCAAATCAAATTGGTGGATATGGTCCAATATGCCGATTTTCTTCATCAAACCGTTGACGATTATCAAAATATCATTCCTATCTCAGAAAATGAATGTATTTTCACTTTAGAGAATGGACTGGCACTTTATAGCTACACACAAAAACCAATTCCACAGTACAGCATACAGTTGAAACTTAAAAGTATTCAAATTTCTGATGCAGCCAACAAAAAATTAGACTTTTTACCGCTCGAAACTACCAGTTTGCCGACTATTCCTTACTCCACAAACAATGTTGTCTTTTCGGTATTCTATACCGAATATGCTCAAAGAAGCAATGTGCTGTATCGATTTAAACTCGAAGGATTAGACGTGGTTTGGAGAGAACCATCATCCTCACCCAGCATCGAATACAAATACTTGCCCTACGGAAAATATGTATTCAAAGCCGAAGCTATATCCGGAAGCGGACAAATTCTTTCCGAAACAAATTATTCCTTTGAAGTAAAACCTCCTTTTTATTTAAGTACGCCTGCGAAAATTATCTACACTTTGGCGATGCTGTTTTTACTTTGGGGTATCTACCGGTATGTTCAACGAATTATTCACAGGAAAAAGGAAAAGGTCAGAATCGAACAGGAAGACATCAGGCGAAAAGAAATAGAAAAAAGAGAACAGCAAATCATGACATTAGAAAAAGAAAAGCTGGAATCGGAATTGACGCTGAAGAGCAAGGAATTGGCCACTTCGACCATGACGCTAATCAGAAAAAATGAAGTGTTGGCCACCATAAAAGAAGAAATCATGCAACAAAAAGCAGCTTTAGGATCACAATACCCCAACAAGTATTATGAAAAAATTATCCGGCTGCTCGACGAGAACCTTTCTTCAGAAGATGATTGGGCAATTTTTCAGGCCAATTTCGACCGAATTCATGAAAACTTTTTCCGACATTTACACGAACGATATCCCGAACTTACTCCCAACGATTTGAGATTTTGTGCTTACCTTCGCCTCAATCTATCGAGCAAAGACATTGCCCATTTAATGAATATTTCGCTCAAAGGCGTAGAAATGGGAAGAGCCCGCATCCGCAAAAAAATCGGACTTCCCTCAACAAAAAGTCTAACCGAATTTATGATTGAATTCAAATAACGATTATGTAATTTTTCTTATAAGTAATTTATAATCAATGTATTAATAAATATTTTAAGAATACTGAGTTTAGTCCAACTTCTTTTATGAACCTGTTTTCGATACTTTCCCAATTCAAATATTTTCAAAAAATAGAAGAAAAAAATTTTTTTTGAAAAATAAATGCAATCGTTTGCATTATTTGGAAAAAATATTCTACATTTACCACCGAAAAAACCAAAATTAATTTTTTAAAATGTTAATATCATGAGAAAACTACTACTGTTATTGGTTTTGGGTGCTCAGACAATTTTCGCTCAAAACATTCAGGTTACATCTGTTTCTCCGATAAACACCGGAGAAAGTGGAAACATGTATCATCCGGTATTTAGTCCGACGGGAGAATATTTGCTTTTCACTTCTGAAAATTATGAAGGACTGAAAATGCTTTCGTTCACTGATGGGCAGGTAAAAACTTTGACAACCGAAAAAGGTGCGGGCTATGGAGTTAAGATAAGCAAAGATGGAAAAACTATTGCCTACAGGAAAAACGAATTGATTAACCAGCGGCTATTTTCTTCCGTTAAATTGTATTCGCTTTCTGAAGGAAAACAACAACAACTTATTGCTCCCACGCGAGAACCTCTTGCGGTAGGTTTTTCAGGAAACAAACCTTTATTGGTAAAAAATCGTCAACTGGTAAAAAGTCAGCTTTCTGCCGTCGAAATTGTACCTATTGTTACCATCGAAGACCGTAAAATGGTTCTTTATACGGGAAATTCGCGTAAAATTCTTACTCCGAATGGTGAAAATGCGAGCTATATTTGGCCTTCCATTTCGCCCGATGGGAAACGAATTGTCTATGTTGCTGCAGGAAAAGGAACTTTTGTTTGCGACTTGAACGGGAACAATGTTGCGGCTCTGGGTAAACTGAATGCGCCACAATGGCTCAACAATCAATGGCTGGTGGGAATGAATGACATTGACAACGGGGAAATACTCCTTTCTTCTTCTCTGGTAGCAGCATCGATAGATGGAAAAGTGTATCAAACACTCACTACACCTGATTTGATAGCTATGTATCCTGCTGTTTCTCCTGATGGAAAGCAGATTGTATTTAATACTGAGAGAGGTGATTTATATTTACTTAATGTTGTTTTAAAATAAGGAGGAGGAAACACCATGAAAAAAATAATTTCATTTTTCTTCGTTTTGATGCTGATTTTTTCTGCAAAAGCTGTTGATTTTACGGGAATTAAAATTTATATCAACCCGGGTCATGGAGGATACAATGGGGCTAACGACAGAAATGTTCAGACCATACCTTTTGCACTGGGCGACACACTTGGTTTTTGGGAATCGGCAAGTAATTTGACCAAAGGATTGGCACTACGCGATTTGTTGCAGGCAGCCAATGCTACCGTTTACATGTCGCGTACTCAAAACAGGGAAGAAGACGATCGGGGTTTGTCGGAAATTGCCGAAGAAGCCAATGCCAACAACGTGGATGCCTTTCTTTCCATACACAGCAATGCATTGGGAACCAATACAGGTACCAATTATTTATTACTTTTGTATCACGGTTATGATGATCAACCCACTGTGGCAGCGAGTTTACCAATGGCTCAAACCGCCTGGCCTCGTTTGATTTCAAATCAACTTACAGTTTGGACACATTACACCACCTCTACTAATATTCGGGGCGATTTCTCATTTTATGGAAATACCAGTGGACTGGGCGTCCTTCGCCCTTTGACTGTTCCCGGATTTTTGTCCGAAGGTTCATTCCACGATTATTTACCGGAAACCCACCGGCTGCTCAATAAAGATTACAGAAAATTGGAATCTAATAATTTTTACAGGTATTTCTGCGATTATTTTCAAGCCAATTTACCTTCTACAGGTATTATTGCAGGGTTTGCCAAAAGTTCCAATGAAAAAATGAACAATCCTTTGTACGTTTATAAGGCTTTTACGCACGACGAAAAAGTTCCTATTAATGGAGCTAAGGTGAAATTGATGAATCAGAATGGAGATTCACTGAATGTATATTATGTAGATTCCCTGTACAACGGAATTTTTGCTTTTTACAATTTAGCTCCCGGAACTTACAAACTGCATTTGGAAGCAAAGGATTATCAGCCAAAGGATACAACTGTTACGGTAACGGCAGCATCAACTACTTATGCCAAAATGTTTTTACCTAACTTAAATGTGGTAATTCCAAAAGATACCACGCCTGATTATCCTGATCCGATACAGGAAGCCGGTGTACTTCCAATGAAGCATTATAATTTTGGAGATCAAGAAGTAGTTGTTCCAGAATGGTTGAATCAGCAACCTATTAAAAAAGTTTTGTATCGTGATGAAAAATTATATGTGCTAACCACAGAACCAAAAATCACTATTTACAATGCGCAATCACTTGCTAAAATTCGCGAAATGGATTTATCCGGCATTGAAGGTGGCGTAAACCTGGTTAGCGATATCGCTTTTACTTCCGATGGCTATTTGTTGGCCTGCAACAAAGATACCATATCTCTACCCGAGAACAAGGGTCGTTATTTTAAAGTTTATACGTGGGATAACGATTCGGTAGCTCCTTCATTGCTTTTCAAAACTCAACAACAGGCAAACTGGTCAAATGGCATTATGGGCGAAACATTTGCTGTAAGCGGTCCCCGCTGGAAATGTACTATTTACGTACCATCAGTTACCACCGGATCATCCAAAGCCATTCGCATTGTAGGTTACCTTTACGAAGAAGGAAATGCATTAGGCTACAAATACATGCTGGATGCTGCCAATTACACCGAAGCACTCTGGGGTAAGAACATCAAATTCCATATTTCTCCTACCGGAAAAAGTCATTTTATTCTGGATAGCGAAAAAGTTTTACCAGTCGAATATCAGTTTGATTGGAATGCAGCCGATCGTTCTCCTTTAATTAAAAAAGGTGAATTTTCAGAACAGAATGGATTCAACCTTGCTGTCTGTGCTTCCGGCATTCATTTCTTCCGCCATGCACAACATACCTTTATGGTTTCGCCTACTTGCGATGCCGATACAACGAAAGTGGGTGCCGTGCTCTTTGATGTAACCAATGGCATTCAGCAATCGTTGAAAGTTTCCGAAAAATTGCCTGCTAATGGACTGGGGACTGCAAAAGCCAGTTATATGGTTGCTGCTGCAAAAGTCAGCGGGTATGATCTGGACGTGATGGTGCTGGCACAAAACGAAGGAATGGCTCGTTTCAGAACTGTTGCCGGACCTGCGGTCGCCAATATTTATGCTTCAGAATTGAAAGTCGAAAAAACCGAAACCGACTTTATGCTGAAATTCACATTGAATGAAAATGCTACCTCCGTAAAAATTGATATTCTGGATGGTGAAAATATCATTAAAACCATTGATGCTGGAGCTTTATATAAAGGAGTACAGTCTGTTCCCGTTCCTCTGACGGAATTGCCCTCAGGGTCTTTCACTTGGAGCGTCACGGCAAGCACTGAAGCCGTTGATCGTCCTGTAAAAATTTCTGATGATTCGCGTCCTGAACTTCAATTCTATTCACCACGCGGCGTGGCTGTCGATAATAATTTTGAGAGTCCTTTCTTTGGACGGGTCTATGCTACCGAAACTGTAGGTGGTAACACAACCAATCGTACCACACAGGATGGTGTGTATATTTTGAATGCAGCCCTCGAAGATGTTACGCAACAGGGCGCTCAAAGTTATGCCGGTTCGGTAAGCTGGGCAGGCAGCAGCAGTCCGATGCGACTGGCAGTTGCTGAAGACGGTAAGGTATATGTAACCGATTGGAGCGATGCCCATCCGGGCGTTTGGATCATGGACCCGGCGGCTCCTTCTGCTCCTTTTGTTCAAGTCTTTTCGGGACTGACCAAAGCCACGAGCGGTTTGTCTTCAATTAATGGCGTCAATGTGCATGGTTCTATTTCTCATTGCTGGGTTTTGGGCAAAGGAGAAGATACTCGTTTATATACTTTCGATGAAGATTATGTGGATGCAGTGGCAACCAGCGCCGGCAATGTATTGCAATACAACATTGGCACGCTGGCTACTTCATGGCAGCAAGCTCCCAGTGCCATTGTTTACAATGATGCGCTGAATGGCAACTTGCAGCAGAATTACAATTCCTGCATTGCCCCCGATGGCCGTGGCGGCTGGTGGATTTCTCAATATCGTTCTGCCGATGCGGCCAATATCCCTTCCTTGATTCATGTCAATACGGATGGACTGGTAGATTTTAACTCCGGAAAAACACCGACGTTGATTGAAAATTCCTATACAGGCGGCATGGCAGTAACTGTTGATGGAAAAACGCTGGCTATGGGCTGCAACAATGAAGTGAAGATTTTTAATGTTACTTTCTCTGAAGATGGCATCCCTTCTTTAACCCGACTTTACTCCATTAAGCCGGCTATGGGAACCAATACTGCAGGTTTGGCTTTCGACAGGGCAGGTAATGTATATGTCATCTCCAATTCTACGGAAAGGCTGGGTGTGTGGTCATTGCCAAAAATAGAGAATGTATTCACCACACCGGCTCCCGCCAGCGAAAAATTAGATGTAATCAGTGAGGTTCCGCAGCTTGAAAAGGAAAAAACAGAAATTCTGTTGTATCCCAATCCTGCCACCGATCATGTTGTGATAAGCAGTAAGACAGCTCACCTGAAAACAATTGCTGTTTACGACACCAAAGGAAGATTGATACGCGCAATGAATGCCGCCGGAAATCAAATGAACCTGTCGCTGGAAGGGATGGCTCCGGGATTGTATATTCTTCAGGTACAGACTGACGAAAGACTGAATTCTTTCAGGCTAATCAAACGATAAAACTTGTTTATTCTTTTATTTCTTCGTGTGGCAGCCTTACGACTACTACACGAAGAAATAAAAATATGTTACAAAACATAAAAAATATTTTTGCAAACGTTTGATATTTAAAAAATAAATGTGTACATTTCGCAACTTTATTCACTTTAAATATTTATTCACTTTAAATTTTTTGAGCTATGAAAAAAATTACCTTACTCATGCTGCTTGCTGCTTCCATCGGACTGCTGCAGGCACAAACATCTCCGGATTATATTTTTGGAAGTGACAACGGAGCAGGATGGAATTGGACGACAGGCACACAGGGAACTGCTTCTCTTGGCAATTCTTACAAATGGCAATTTACTGCCACTGCTACAGACAACCATTACTTTAAATTTGGAGAAACTTCTTCAAATGCGGATGGTTCCGGCTTCTGGGTAAATAGTTCGGGACCAGATATGAATTACACCGGAGGTGGTGCTAAATGGACGGCCTATTATAGATCCAATATGGGAGATGGTGGAGCCATTTATACTGCTATTACCTCAGGCAATTATTATGTGGTAAAAGCCCGTAAACAAGCCGGAAACGATATTGATTTTGCAGTGTTCGACAACGGGGCCGCCGCTCCGGTTACCATTAGTTCGGTAACAAGAACGATAAGTAGTAATGATTTGACTGTTACGGCAACCGCCAGTGCTGCAGCCGGTACAAACGAAAAAATCTGGCTTCGCTATTCCAAAGACAATTGGACTACTTCCACTACTACCGAAATGACTTTTACCAGTGGTACAAGTTATGCGGCAACTTTGAATTGTACTTCAGGGGACTTTGTTTCCTATTATGTGTTGACCACCATCAATCAAACTTCCGCACCGGCTGAAACGGATGTGGATTTCTATACCGTCAATTACAACAACAATTCGGGGAAAAACTATACGGTTCAAATCGGTCCCTTCAGCGGAAATTATTATATCCCGCAGGGAACAAATGCGAAAGGATTCGATTTGCTGTCAACAGCTATAAATAACATCAATACAACGGGTGTGGGTGGAGATGTAATATTATATATTACAGATAATATAACAGAACCGGCCAATATAGGTCTTGGGGTTAATACGAATGGACATAGTATTACCATTCGACCGGATCAAGATGCAGATAGAACTATTACTTTTACAAAACTTTCTGACAATAAAAGCCCTACAGGACATTTTATTATTGGATATGTAGGTGAAGGTTTAACTTCTGCATGGTCTGATGCGAATACCATTGCAACCAGTAATGTAACAATTGATGGATTTGCAGAAGGAGGATCTACTAGAAGATTGACATTTACAAACACAAATGCAAGTCATACGAATGCAAGAGTTATAGTTGTTGTGGGTGCTTGTGAAAATACAGTCATCAAAAATTGCATCATTAACAATCTTACAACACATACAGGTTCTCCTTTCTGTGTTGGCGCTGTCGTTAGAAAAGGTACGGCAATTGAAGTTGCCCCTAAAAATCTTACCATAGAAAATAATATAATGACTGCATTAGGAAATAATGTGGCTATGGGCATGAGAATAACGAATTCTGGGACTTTAACTACAGGATATCCGGTGGTACTTACAGGGTTAGTTATTAAAAATAATATTATTACAGCAAAACGTCGTTTAATTGAAATCAATTATACTTCTGGCGGTGATATTTATAATAACGAATTCAAGACTCAAGCAACAGGAGCAGCAGGAACTGTTTCTTATGGACTTTGGACTTCCACTGGGGTAACAGGTACCATTAATATCTATAACAATAAATTCACACAAGCATTTACTGAAGAAACGGGAGCTTTTGGTCATCGCGTAATTTCACTGGCAAGTGGCGCTACTTACAATGTTTACAATAACATGTTTGCAGGATTAGATAAAACAAAACCTTCAACAGTAGCATTAAATTTAGTTTATTTGTTTTACAGTGGTGTTTCAGGTAAAATTTACAATAATACCTTTTATATGCCAAAATTGACCGATGCTTCTTCGACAGGATATTATAATGCAATACAAATTAGTGGAAATACAGCTGAAATAAAAAATAATATATTCATTAGTGATGAAGATACTCATTCTAATACAGCGTTCATTAGTGCTGTACCAACCCCTGCTTCAGATTATAATAATTTCTACTTAAGACATTCACATTCTGGATCAAAAATAGTTAGTACTTATACTACTTTAGCTGATTATCAGGCTGCAAATCCAACAAAAGATGTACATTCTAAATCTATTGATGTGAATTTTGTTGATGCTGCCAATGGTGATTTAAGACTTACTGGCACTTCGGATGGAGATGCAAATTTAGGTGTTCCTCGTCTGGCTGCAGTTACCACAGATATGTTTGGTACTCCCCGTCCTTCTATTACATATGCTGGTGCTCATGAAGCAACTCCTTTGGTAACCAAGACCTTCACTGTAACTGTTCCCAATGGAACTGAACATGTTTATATTGCGGGTTCGTTTATCGGAAAATTCTGGGATATTAATAATCCATTTGAACTAACAGCTACTGAAAATCTGAATGAATTTACTGGTACTTTCCCCTGCGAAGACGACGTAGAATACAAATATCTATGCGAAAAAGGCGATTGGGAATATCAGGAAGCCGTTTATCAAGGCAGTGGAGACCCGATTCAACATGATAATCATACTTATGCTGCCAATGATGTGGTTCAAATCTGGTATCGCGTAAAATCAGTAACCTTAAATGTTAGCTTTGAACAAAGCGTAGGAGTACCCAATCAATTGTTCCTAATGAGCAGCATCAACGATTGGAAAGAAGCTATTGAATTGACTAAACAGGATGGTACTTTTACTACTACCTTGACCAATGATACCCAAAAAGTACCGGCCAATACGGAATATAAATATTACACCAACGAACCCAATCCGGCCGAACAGAACTGGGAATGCAACCTGGATATGACAGTAAGTAGTAATCGTTGGACCATTGCTCCGGTAATGAATGATACGATTCAACGATTCACCACCAGATTGCTTACGGAAACGGAAGTTTCAGCGTTGGCACCACGCTTAATGAGAACACCATCCGGTATTCGCGTAGAACTGAACGAACCGGCCAACATCGAACTCTACAACATCAATGGCAGTTTGATTGAAAAGACCAAAGCTACCGGAACGTATACCCGCGACCTGAACAACGGTATTTACATTATCCGCATCAATGGCAAGTCAACGAAATTTGTGAAATAAGTCTCGGTTCTTTCATTAGTCCGTTAAGGAATAGAAATTAGAGAAAACGGACTTACTTTTTTAACCGCCTTTCTTTTTACCAAGAGGGGCGGTTATTTTTTCCCCATTTTGCTAAACAGGAAAAAAGTTTCTTACAAACAAACTATTGGAACAATAAACCGAAAAAACCTATTAACAACATATTAAAAATTTCTTCTCAAATACACCGAAGGGCAGCTTTTTCGAACTGCCCTTCAATAAAAGGAAAAATGACATTAGAAAATCGAAGCTGATCAACAAGTCATGGTTGGCTTAATCAGTTTGAAGAAGTCGTTTCCCTTGTCGTCGATCAGAATAAAAGCGGGAAAATCTTCTACCTCGATTTTCCAAACAGCTTCCATTCCAAGTTCCGGGAAATCGATACATTCAACTTTTTTTATGGAATTTTGAGCGAGAATGGCAGCCGGGCCACCAATAGAACCCAAATAAAAACCGCCATGTTTTTTACAGGCATCTACCACTTGCTGGCTACGGTTGCCTTTGGCTATCATCACCATACTGCCACCATGCTCCTGAAACAAATCAACATAAGTATCCATTCTGCCGGCTGTAGTAGGGCCAAACGAACCGGAAGGCATTCCTTTGGGTGTTTTGGCAGGGCCGGCATAGTACACCGGATGATCTTTCATATATTGTGGCAAATCTTTCCCTGCATCGAGCATTTCCTTGATGCGGGCATGAGCAATATCTCTGGCCACTACCATTGTTCCCGAAAGAGAAAGTCGTGTGGAAACCGGATATTTTGTCAACGTGGACAAAATTTCATTCATCGGACGATTCAAATCGATTTTCACTGCGTTTCCTTCACCTGTATTGCGATATTCTTCA
>Ga0208695_1001014_pt1 | contig 25259 bp, 19 predicted proteins | sample AD_UKC111_MetaG_FD_184449 | JGI IMG/M metagenome (GOLD analysis project Ga0208695, IMG submission 184449) | Active sludge microbial communities of municipal wastewater-treating anaerobic digesters from Hong Kong - AD_UKC111_MetaG (SPAdes)... | ecosystem: Engineered > Bioreactor > Anaerobic >...
CCATTTTTCTTGATAATTGAGCTGTTACAGTGAAAGCACTTTTTTTATTCATAACCTTTGATTTGCTTCAAAGCTATCAATAATAAGGCTTGTAGAAGTTTCTAGCCTAATTTTTGACCATTAAGCCTAAAATTACATTGATTATCAATATATTATATTGATAATTTGAAACAGTGCAGCAAAGGAGAATAGTAAAAACGTATTTTTGTAAAAACATTTTATGCTATGGGAACTATCACATTTAATAATTATGGTGTAGAAGAAACACTTAAAAGATTAGGTTTATCTGAAATTAATAAAGGAGTGACAACGGGAACTCTATGGTACGAAACCAATGGTCCTATCACAGAATCGGTTTCCCCTATAAATGGTTCAGTTATTGGGAAAGTCCGTAATGCTACGCTTGAAGACTACGAAATGTTGATTAAAAAAGCTCAAGCAGCTTTTAAAGAATGGCGTTTAGTGCCGGCGCCTAAAAGGGGAGAGATTGTTCGTCAGATTGGAATAGCCTTGCGAGAAAATAAAGCAGATTTGGGGAAATTGGTTACTCTTGAAATGGGTAAAATTTATCAAGAAGGCATGGGTGAAGTACAAGAAATGATTGATATGTGCGATTTTGCCGTAGGTCAATCCCGTCAACTTTATGGTTTTACTATGCAAAGTGAAAGACCCATGCACAGGATGTACGAACAATATCAACCTTATGGAATAGTAGGTTTAATTACTTCATTTAATTTTCCAGTATCTGTGTGGTCTTGGAATACGATGTTGGCTGTTGTGGCAGGTGATGTGGTTGTTTGGAAACCCAGTTCAAAAACTCCGCTTACGGCTATTGCAACACATAAAATTATTGAAAAAGTTTTAAAAAACAATAATGTACCCGAAGGTGTTTTTAATTTGATTATTGCCAAATCCTCGGTGATGGGTGACAATTTCTTAAGTGATCGACGTGTTCCTCTGATTTCTGTGACTGGTTCTACGGCGGTAGGTAAACATGTTAACAACTTAGTAAGTAAGCGACTGGGTCGGGTTATTGCCGAACTGGGCGGAAATAATGCCATCATTGTTTCTCAACATGCCGATATTAATTTAGCCATTCCGGCAATTGTCTTCGGGGCAGTTGGAACTGCCGGCCAACGTTGTACTTCTACTCGTCGTTTAATTATTCATGAGTCGATTTATGAAGATGTTAAAAATCGTTTAATTAATGCTTACAAACAAATTGTTCCACGAATTGGTAATCCCTTAGATGAAAAAACGCTTGTTGGACCTCTTATTGATAATTCTGCAGTAGAGCTTTTTAAAAATGCTTTGAAAAAAGCAGTAGAAGAGGGCGGGAAAATTGTCTTTGGTGGAGAGCAATTATCCGAGGAGCCGTATTCTTCGGGTTTGTATGTAGTTCCAGCCTTAGTAGAAGCTAAAAATGAATATAAAATCGTTCAGCAAGAAACATTTGCTCCTATTTTATATTTGATGAAATATAGTACTATTGAAGAAGCTATTGACATGAATAATAATGTTCCTCAAGGATTATCATCTGCTATCTTTACATTAAATATTCGGGAAGCCGAGCTATTTTTATCTGCACAAGGTTCTGATTGTGGTATTGCAAATGTTAATATTGGAACTTCTGGTGCCGAAATTGGGGGTGCTTTCGGTGGCGAAAAAGAAACTGGTGGCGGACGAGAATCAGGCTCTGATGCTTGGAAATTTTATATGCGACGTCAAACAAATACTATTAATTTCGGAACCGATTTGCCTTTGGCTCAAGGAATTAAGTTCGAAATATAATTTATTGAAAATTTCTTGGGATTTTGCTGGTTGAAATAGTCGTGAGATTCATTTTAGCCAGCAAAATGTTTTATAAACTCATCAATGTTGCATAGTGTACTTTATCACGATGTCTACATCATGACTAATATTGAGAGAATATTTATTACGCTATAGTGAATCTCATTGCATGGGTCTTGGTTCCCTAATAAGCTCTACAAATCTTGCATAAACCAATTAGTACAATGGCTTTTTGCTCCGATTGAAGAACTTTTTAAGCTCTATACGAAAAGATATGTGTGATGAACTATTACAGTTTGAGTCTTAATAATTGAGATTAGGCAATTTTTATAGATCGATGGGTATAGCTCTGAAATTATTGGCAGGGTAAGTTCAAAAAAAAATCCTACCAAGGTAGGATCAGATTTAATGCGTGAATTTTATCTATTATTGATACAGCACAAAATTAGGCTTTTGCGTTATTAAAATTAAAGAGCATTCACCTTGAGCATCAACTTACTTTTTAGATTAGCGGCTTTGTTCTTGTGAATAATTCCCTTTTTGGCTAAATTATCTATCAATGAAACGATTTGTGGAAGTTTTTCTTGAGCCTGAGTTTTATCTTCCAAATTGCGGAATTTCTTTACGCTATTTCGCATTGTCTTCGAATAATATCTATTGGCCATCCTTTTTTTCTGGTTAGTTCTAATCCGTTTGATTGCAGATTTATGATTTGCCATAGTTCTCTTGTTTTTACTTCTTTAGTTTAGGGCTGCAAAGGTAAGAGTTTTATTTTGATAATAAATAATGTTTTATCTAATTTTTTAAATAAACTGGAATCCTTGTGGTTGCTTGTCATTGCTAAAGGTCTTTATTAACTTATAATTGAATTTGATTTTCTGAAATAGAACGAATTCGTTCGATGGTCCAATTATGACGATGCAATTAGGAATTTCAGTGTAATAAGAAGTATGATTCGTTATGAATTATTTATTCATCACGAGCTAATCGGGATATGTAATGCCTGGATACTGAGTAATTTCGGCTTTAGGGATGTTGGCATGATATTGTTTGTTGATCGCTTCTATAAAATAATTGGCAACAATTGCAGCACCTTGAGGGGTAAGATGAATGCCATCGAGTGAAAATACTCCTCCTGTAATATATTTTGTATCGAAAATCAAACCATCGTACGAAATTCCCGATTTAGCTCGTTCAAGTAAATTGGCTACATCTACAAATGCGAGATTTTTTTGTGTGGCTAATTGATGGATAATATTGTTGTATGCTTTAACTGCATTTTGAATATTTGCAATTTCTTCTTCATCGAGCACAAACTGTTGTGGTATGCCATAAGGATGCTGTTTTTCAATGTTGAATGATCCCATTCCAGCACATTTGATCGAATCTTGAGGCGTTGTGAGCAAAATAAGTTCGTTAGGTTTTGCTTGACGTACTCGCAGAGCTGCGGGGACTGGGTAGGGGAAGTTGCGGTCTTCGATGACAAAAGCATTATATCCTGCTTTGAAGTGAAAACCATAACTAAAGTTTGGCAATCCCATACTCTGGATAAGCATTTCAGCTTGATGATAAGCTTCATTAAGAGCATTGGCAGCGTTTTCGTCGAGTAAAAGTCCCATAGCAGGTATGGTGTTGAAAAATGGGATAGCCGTAATATCAGGAATATTAGCTAAAGCTCCTTTTGCACCATTTGAGGTTAAAGTATTGATGAGTAATTCATAAGCATAGCTAAAAGTAGCTTCTGGGGTGATAGATTCATTGCTCGTATTGTTTTCACCACCTGAAGTAGCATAACCTAACACATCGTTATTGCCTATCCATAATGTAAAAAAAGTAGGATTTTGTTTCATGGCTTCAGCTAAGACCGATGCACTCGTATCACTGGCCATTCGTACGAAGTAAGGGTTAGCCGTAGGCGGGTCTTGCTGCAAACCCAAAGGATTTCCATAGCCACTGAAGATTAAATGAGTAACTTTTGCTCCAGGTACTCCAAGATTATTTACAGTATAACCTATAGGTTGTATAGCTGCGGGGTATCCTACAGGATTTCCATCTGCATCAATGGGTGAAAGTGAACTTTCGCCACGGCAATCCATGCTGTATCCTAAAACTAATTTTCCGTCAAAAAGTCCATCTTCATTTTCAACTATGGGTTGAATAAAATCGCCTCCACCAACTTTTTTAAATTGTTGTGCCAAAATAGCTGGATACGACATCGACTGAGCCGATTTGTAAAGTGCTCCATCTGCATACCCTGAAGTAAGTGAATTTCCAAGCGCAATATATCGACTAAAGTCGGCATCGCCTTTATTACCTATAAATTCTTCAGTTTTTGGTTCACATGCCCCAATCAGAGCCAAGAAGAGCACAAAAGAGAACAGAATTTTTATTTTCATACATCAATGATTTTTGTTTGGTTTAAAAATTATATGTGATTCCTAACCCTGGTATAGAAGCCGTGGATTGATATCTGCCGGCAAAATTTCCAGGCGAATAATTTTTCTCCGATTCCATGCCCATTAATTGTACGAACGAAAGATCAATGTTTAGATTTTCTATGGGATGATAAGTTAGTCCGAAAGTAAATCCAAGTGTATTAAGGGTTACGGTTTCTGGTGAGAAATAATCATCGTTGGCTGGTGAATCATCATAATATACACCCGTACGAATTTTTAATTTCGACTGAATCTGATATTCCAAACCTGCTCTTGGTATTACCGTATTGTTGTACAAACGAGGATTTTTATTATTGAGTAATTCACCACTCTGAGCAAAAGTAAATGTAAGAGTATCATAACAATTCCACATTACCCAATTCATTTCGAGTGACAACAATAATCTTTGAGAAACCTGCCAAGATATTCCAAAGTCTAAATTAGCAGGCAAGGGTAGAGAAGATGAAAATTTATTATTTGTTGGTATGATGGAAGTTATTGAAGAAGGTAAATGAAATTCAGCATCTCCATCTTCTAATGAAATCTCTATTTTCGATCGATAATCCACTCCTATGTGAATAGTTTGAGTGGGTTTGAATAAAACTCCAATATTGAACCCAAAAGCAGTAGCACTGCCATTGAGCTGTACATAAGAATGTTCATTATAGGGCAATGCCTTTTGAAGATCAACCGAACCGATCACCCAAACAAGACCAGCACCCAAGCTCAGATTATCCGTGATCTGATAGCTTAAAGTGGGTTGAAAATAAATAGAACTCAAGGCAATATTTTGGATTAGGTATCTACCGCTCCAATCTTCGGGCCATTGAGCCTTGCTACCATAAGGCGTATAAATACCCAAACCTGCAGCCCAATTATTTGAAATCTTTCCTGCTCCATAGAAAAAAAATGGAGTGCTAGCTGGATTGTCGGTCTTAGCTATGTAATCCGACTCTAATGAACGAAATTCCACATTAGAAAAAACCAAATTTCCGCCAGCAGTAAATTCGAATTTATTGGATAAAAAGCTTAAACTGCCAGGGTTGTAAAATATATCACTTGCTCCAGATATTAATGAAGTTCCTGTAAGTCCCATGCCCGATTGACGTGCTCCCTGTAATCTAACCTGATAACCTCCTGCAAAAAGACCTGAGTAGTTCATTATAGCAAGAATAACGATAAGGCTGATTTTTTTCATGGTATTGAGGATTTTGCGAATAAAGGGGCAAAAGTATTTAAAAATTTATATATTGAATCACTTTGTAATTTCTGCATACGATCTATTATAAGAATGGATACGGAAGTAGTGAACAGGGTCTTGGCGAATGGAGAGCATTTTTGTATAAAGATTACATTCATTTTTGAATGGGATAATGATGGGGCTGCCCGTGAAACGGGCAGCCCCATCAACAACTTTAGTTCATTATCCCTTTCTTCACAACAAATCAATTGATATTAAGCGCTAATCTTAAATGCTGTATTCTATTTCCTGCCCTCAATTCAATAATATAGACTCCAGCCTTGTAGATAGTCCCATTGATCTCAGATAATGAAACGCTTTGTGTATATGAACCTGGAGCCAACCTCCCCCAATTCTTTTGTCCTATCTTCTGACCTGATAAATTGTAAATGATAATCTCAACATCACAGCTCTTATCCAAATTAAAATAAATTAAGATTTTATCCTTGGCTGGATTTGGCCAAATTCGAAACCAGGTTTGCTCTTCCATGTCTAAATAACCTGTGTTCAAGCTCGATGGTTTTGGAATGAGTGAAGTACTCCATAAATGATATTCTCCTGGCTCAAAAGCAATGGGTTCGTTAAGGTTTTGCACCTCGAGTGAATCGCCGCTAAAAAATTCATACCATTTACCGCTACGTGTAAAACCTGGAATTACATCTTTGGCATATACATCAAAATTTCCTGCTATCACCACGTCCATTTCGCTGTGTTGAAGCACAATTCTGCGATCCGCCCCATTGAGTTTATAACTATAATCCGTAGTACTAAAAACCGGATATTTATTCTTCAAGTGATTAAGAGCCGAGTAAACCTCGTACAGATAGTGTCGTCGCCAATCTTTATAGTAATCCCAGCGTACGGGTTTTTCTCCTACTCGCCCGTTATAGTCTATGCTGTAATCATAACCCAATTCACCAAATTGCCAAATCATTTTTGGACCTGGTATGGGAATAAAGAAAGTAGCAGCCAGAGCAGCTCGTTCAAGCGCAATGGTCATATCTTTGATATCATAATCTGGATTGGCAGAAACACCCCAAGTCAGGTTTTTATACATCAATCTTTCCTCATCATGACTTTCCATATAACCAACCACATGAGGACTGTTCCATCCCCGCCTCTGATAATCTATCCATGAAAAATCGCTATTGCTTGTATATCCCATGGATGCATCGCAATAGGCTCCATTCAGGTTTCCCCAAAGCATCATTCCATAATTAGCCAGGATCTTTTCTTCAGAATTATCGGTAAAATGTTCTAAAATAACATAAGCCTGAGGATTGACTGCCCAAATAGAATCGGCATAATTTTTTAAAATGGCGATTCGGCTGGCATCATAAGCCCAGCCATCACCTGGCTTATTGGTAAATCCTTTGCTAAAATCGAATCGAAACCCGTCCGCTTTATACTCTGTAAGCCAGTAGCGTGTAACTCTATATACAAATTGCTTGGTATAAGGACTTTCGTGATTGAAATCGTAGCCCCAGCTATAGCTTGTATTAGGCGAAACTTGATTGAACCATGGATTATCAGCCGAAGGAATCTGTAAGACATCATCCCAATATAACTTTACCAAAGGATTATTACCATAAGCATGATTGAGTACAATATCCAGAATAACAGCCAAACCTCTTTTATGACATTCATCTATCAGTTTTTTTAAATCGTTCTTGGGGCCATAGTATTTGTCGGGAGCAAAATAAGTCATAGGATTATAACCCCAGCTCGAGTTCCCATCAAATTCCATCACTGGCATCAACTCTATGGCATTGACTCCTAATCTGACAAGATAGTCTAAAGTATCGATAACAGCCTGATAAGTATGTTTTGTCGTAAAATCACGTATTAGCAATTCATAAATCACCAATTTTTCCTTTGGTGTGGGAGAAAATTGCTGAATCTCCCATGAATAATCAGCTTGTGCGGTTTGAAGAACCGAAGCTATACCTGTAGTTTTACCACTTGGATAGCTCAACATTCCAGGATAAACCGAAGCCGAGATATAATGATCATTCCAAGGATCACTTATTTTATCGGAGTAAGGATCGGAAATTCTAATCTTGCCATCTACAAGATATTGATAGATGTATTCCTTGGCAGGGATCAAACTGCTTATCTCTATCCAAAATCTTTCTCCATCCGCAGTTTTGTTCATATAATAATCTGGCAAAATTTCCCAATTGTTGAAATCTCCAATGACGAACGCATTTTTCTTCCCCGGAGCCTGCAAACATAATATAACCGTTGAATCGTCAATGTAATTTATACCATCAGTCGCTCCCACGGGTAAATCAGCAAGTGTGGGTTGAGGAATTACAGTATAAACTAAGGTATCTCTAACTGTCTGTTGAGCATTTTTAGCCACAAAAATGAGATGATGATCGTTCCAATATCCATTTACCGGACTGGCCACTATGGTATCATCCAAAAACAAACCTGCTACTGCTTTTCTTAGATTACCATTTTCGAATAGCCACATCGAATCTGCCTGTGGACTAATGGCATGAACTAAAATTGTATCTCCTTCGACTTCAATTAAATGATTTCCTTGGGGAGAAGTAATATTGATGGATAAATCTGGTGGATAGACATCTACAAAAATATCGGCATTGCCTACATCTTTCCCTTCCTTATAAGCGCCTCCTACCATTACCCCACTTCTAAAAACAAAAGCCATTTTCAGAATTTGTTCATTGGAAGGAACGCCATAATAAGACCTGATATCCGGTGTAATCACAAGTTTATAATAATTAGCGGAAATGCGCTCCAGTTTAGTTTCTGGTGTGTTTTCTCCCCAATTGGTTTTTACATATTTCCAATCAGAAGGAGAAGAACTTAGGTTAGTAATTACACCTGTGTGTGCATAAACATCACCAGTATATCCCATTAAACCCTGATTTCCTAAAGTAGCATCATAATAAATTACAACCGATTGATTCTCGACGGGGAAAACGGGTTCTGTTGTAGTAATTTGAGCTTGAAGTTGATAAATTAATAAAACCAAGATTCCCAAAACAGAAAAGAAACGTTTATAAAGCATGTGGATTAAAATTTACAAATAACTCAAGCAAAGATAAATCTTATTCTCGGCTCATTAGAAAAATTGTGCAAAGCAACCCATAATTTTTAAGAAATCGCTTGCTGATTCCCCATCATGATTCATAAAAAGCATTATCATCTAAAATGAGAATCAGGAAAAATTTATAAATTTGCGGCCGCAAATGGTCCGGTAGCTCAGTTGGATAGAGCAGCAGCCTTCTAAGCTGCGGGTCGAGGGTTCGAATCCCCCCCGGATCACCTCTTTTAACAACCTGCTAATGCGAGCATCCTTATATTATCTTCAATAAATCCTAAATTTCCTGCTTTCTAAAATGCATTTGCTATTAAAAAGGCATCAATTGTGGGGAAAGCTCTTTTCAATTATAAATTCATAAGCATGAATGTTTAGAAATTTTTTATAAATTGCAGCAAAATTTCTTCATTCTGTTTTACAAAAAAGAAGGAGTTTTAAATTTATTGATAGAAACTTTAAATGTTGGTTCACAAGCTTTTGAAGAGTTTTAATATGTTGTTATCTATGTAATAACCACTAAAAACAAATAAATTATGGGAAAAGAAGCAATTAAGATTTTAGCAGTCGATCGGGATGAGCTCCTGAAAATGTTGAATGCTGCATTAGCAGAAGAATGGCTTGCTTATTATCAATACTGGATAGGAGCCAGATTAATGGAAGGCCCTATGCGGGCAGAGATTGAACCCGAATTGCTTATCCATGCCACACAAGAATTAAATCATGCTGTATTGATTGTCAACAGAATTATCCAGTTGGAAGGAACCCCAGTACTCAATCCTAAGGATTGGACCAAATTGGCTCACTGCGATTACGACGAACCTAAAGATCCTTACATCGAAGTCATTCTGAATCAAAACTTAAAGGGTGAAAGGTGTGCCATAGAACGTTATGAACAAATAGCCAATTTTACCAGTGGCAAAGATCATTCTACCTACCAGATTGCCGTGCAAATACTCAACGAAGAGCTTGAACACGAACATGACATTCAGGACTGGATTAACGACATCCAAAGAATGAAAGAAGAATGGAAAAAACTCCGATAATTCATTCTTTCTGTGCACTGACTTAGAAATTTTATTTGAGCCTTAGCCTAATTTTTCATGAAATTTGAAATCTTCAGCTGTCCTCTGTCCAAAATTCTTTGGGTGGTTGAAGATTTTTTAATAGAACGACCTTAAACTTCAGGATAAAGGTTATGTTTAAGCTTACGATCAAAACCATTTGAGACTTTTATAATTGAAACTTTGTATTATTGAAATCGCCATAGAGAATACCAGATGGAGAACGAATCTCGTAATATTATTTGGGACTGGAACGGGACATTGGTCGATGATGTTGAATTATGCATAGAAATAATGAATTCATTTTTGCATGAACGACATCTTCCCTTGTTAAATTTCGAAAGATATAGAGATGTATTCGATTTTCCCGTAATAGATTATTATAAGAAATTAGGGTTCGATTTTAATGTGGATCCTTTCGAGGTGATTGGTCTGGAATTCATGAAGAAGTTTTTAGATCGCATTGAAGAAGTTCCCTTGATGAAAGAAGCAGTCGACATTTTGGAATGGTTCAGTCAACAGGGATACCGGCAGTATATATTATCGGCCATGGAAGAAAAAGCACTCATCAGAATGCTAACCGAAAAAGGCATATATCATTATTTTGAAGCCATTTCAGGTATCAGCAATCATTACGCCGGAGGAAAATTAGAAGAAGGTAAACATTTTATGATCCAAAATAATATTAAGCCCGACAAGACCTTTCTTATTGGTGATACTGTTCATGATTTTGAAGTAGGAAATCTTTTGGGGATAAAAGTGATTCTCATTACACATGGGCATCAATCGAAGCAACGCCTCTTAGAAACACAAGCCTTAGTAGTCGATAATTTCGAACAGGTGAAAAACTGGTTTATCCAGATGGATAAATAATGAAGAAAAGATTGTATTTTTGCTCACAAACACCAAAAATTTCTATATATGAAGACCACGATATTAGGAATTAAAATTACGAAGAGAGTTGAAAAATCGTCAAAAGTGCAGGATTTGCTCACTAAATTTGGTTGTTCTATTCGTACACGATTAGGATTGCACGAAGTAAGCGAAGATTATTGCAGTGAAGAAGGCCTTATCATTTTAGAATTAGTGGGCGACGAAGGAGAGATGTTGAAATTAGAAGAAGAGCTCAAGCGAATTCCAGGGGTTGAGGTAAGAAAGATGGTATTTGATTAAGGGTGGACAACCAACGATATTTTATTCATCTGGCCTTTGATGGCACTAATTATTGCGGGTGGCAGCGTCAGAACAATGCTTCTAGCATTCAACAAGAGTTAGAAGAGAAAATCTCTATACTTTTTAAAAAATCTATTGTCATTACGGGTTGTGGGCGCACTGATACAGGAGTACATGCTTCATCTTTCTATGCTCATTTCGATTTTTATCCTATGTCGAAACAACAGCTCATCACTCTTTCTTATCACCTTAACCATATTCTACCCGATGACATCGCCATTTTCGAAATCCTGCCAGTAAAACCTGAAGCGCATGCCCGATATGATGCGCTATGGAGAACATACCGATATTACATTTCTCTGAGAAAAAATCCATTTACAAGAGATTATCGCTGGTTTCGTTCGCATTGTCCAGATATCGAAAAATTGAATCAATTAGCCAAAATCCTTTTAACAATTGAGGATTTTACGAGTTTTGCCAAACTTCATTCAGATACCGAAAATAACTTTTGCACGGTTACTCAAGCTTTTTGGGAATCCAGAAAAGATGATCTTGTTTTTACTATTACGGCCAATCGTTTTTTGCGCAACATGGTGAGAGCCATTGTGGGAACGCTCTGGCAGTTGGCAAAAGAAGAAAATGCCATTGAACATCTTCGTGAAATTATAGCTAAAAAAGATCGTTCGGCTGCTGGACCTTCTGTGATTCCTCGTGCTCTTTTTCTCGAAGAAATCATTTATCCCGAAGATATTTTTCTCACTTAATTTTTCAACATATCCCTTACTTCTTCGAGCCGACCATCAACTTCCGCAGGTTTAAGTTTCAAAATATGTGTAAATAAGGGATATAGATGAATATTCTCGAAACTTGGTCTTTCATAGCCATTTTTGAAAGCAGGTCCAACGGCGTAAAATATTCCGTGCATATCGGGATAAATATTGTCGTAACCATGATGGCCAGGGATAATTTTTGCCGGTTGTGTAAGCATGATGTTCCAACCTGTATCAGCTAAAACAACCAAATCATAAATACGGGGATTTGTGCCATAATGTAAACGCTGAGGCACCTCTTCCTTTTTCCAAACACTGAGATGATTCACTTTTTTCAAACGATGGTATAAGGAATCTTTATAACCTGGTGTGGCAGTTATATTTAATTGAATATCACCACCACAGGCCATATTGATCCAGTAACGAGGCACAAGATGGTCTAAATACAGGTTGTTGTTTTCATTAACTTTTGCCATTCCATGGTCGGAAACCACTACAAAGTTTACTTTATTTGCTATGGGCAATTCGTTGAGTCGAGCACGAAAAACCCCCACCAGTGAGTCGAGATAGGAAATCATTTTTCCGGTTGAAGCGGCCAAGGGCCCCTCATGATGAGAAATTTCATCGGGTTGATGTATATACCACATGATCAGATGAGGACGTTTTTCGGAAGGCAATTGTAACCATGTAATAACCGAGTCGATGCGTGAAGTAAATGGCAAATCTTGATTGTAGGGTAACCAAATAGAGGGATATTTTCCCTTGATGGGAGCTTCGCTGCCTACCCAAAAATAACAAGCCGACTTCATCCCTTGGTTTTCTGCAGTGAGCCAAATGGGCTCACCTTCGTAATAAACGCCATTCATAATACTCTGGCGGTTTGTTGGTTCAAAAGTTCCAATCCCAGGTACATAAAACGAATTTTGTATAATACCGTGATGGTCGGGATATAAACCCGTAGCAATGGAATAATGGTTGGGAAAAGTCTTAGTTGGGAAGCAAGGAATGAGAGAATTTGCATGAACCCCCTCTTTTGCCATCATATTAAGATTGGGAGTAGAAAAATGCTGAGGATAATCCCATCTGAATCCATCCAGTGATAGGACTACAAGATAAGGCTTTTTATCGGGTTGTTGCGCCTTATTGCAACCAAATGATAACCCCAAAATTACAAATACTGCAGCAAGCAGAAAATAGGCTTTGAAATGATACCGATCGAGTTTCATCATATCTATGTTTTTGCGAACAAAAATAAGGAGAGCTCCCCAAACCAAGGTTAATTTAATTTAAAGAAATGTTTCTTTGAAGAAGCATTTGACTGTAAACTATTATCAAACTATAGAGTAGGAAAGTGACTGACTTTCGAAATTAAAAATAAAGAAGTTTAAATAGTCGAATCGGTTAATAAACCAACAAACGTTCGAATTCATGATGTTTGAGGCATGAAAGAATGATATGTCGAGCGTCGCGGGTATCACTAAAACGATGGATACAAGAATGGAGGAAATCGGCCGTTCCGTCGAAATCGTTTCCATCAAAATAGCCAAAACCCAGATAAGCACCATGCCTAACTTCTACTACCGAATATTCATCAGGGCAACGTCCTCTATCGATGATAAAAAAGTTTTCATGTTCGAATTTTACTGGAGTTATGGCCGCTTCAACACGAGCATTGTAGTCGGCTGTAGATTCCAATCCTATGCAAGCTCCCATGCATTGACCAATGCCATGCTGAAAACAGGCACCTTTAGTTTTATACAAACCGCAAAGTTTCTGACAAAGATGATATTCGTCGCATAAGGCAAAAAGAGCACGCTTAGCCGACATGACCGAGTTGTAGGTAGTAATCGGAAGCAAACCATCCGATAGTTTATCTATCTTCAGTCGCATATAACCCTTTTCATCGAAATAAGTAAAAAGCCCAATACGAAATCCTGTTCGTCGCTGTTGACGGTTATACAAGGGTTTATGTTTTTTTATTTCCTCCGATTCGAGTAACTGAGCAATCAGGTCGCTGCCTGTAATTTCATAAGAAATATCGGCAATGGCATGTTTCATTTCAAGAGCCTTGCGTGTGGTTTCGTTATTCAGGTGTGAAACTACACGGTTGTGAATGTTTTTGCTTTTGCCTATATAGATGATTTGTTGACATGAGTCATAAAAGTAATAAACTCCGGCTTCTTCGGGCAAGGCGTGTAAAGTAGCCGCAGAAATAGAAGAATTTATGCCTTTGAGGTTGATTTTTAAGAGATTTGGGTCGATGCTCAATAAATATTCAAACAGTTTGACCGTAGCCAGCGCATCTCCACCAGCCCTATGCCGGTCGAAGATTTGAATACCCAAATCCCGACAAATATTTCCAAGACTATAAGAAGGATGATTGGGAAGGAGTTTACGGCTCAGTCGAACCGTACAAAGTTTGTCGCGCTCAAAACGATAACCCAGATTTTTAAATTCCTCTTTCACAAAACCATAATCGAATCCTACATTATGCGCTACAAAAACGGAGTCTTCGGTCAGCTCGAGCACTTTGCGGGCAATCTCACAAAACCGGGGTGCATTCTCTACCATTCTGTCGGTGATGCCGGTTATCTGGCTTATGCGATAAGGAATTTTTTTCTCTGGATTCACTAAAGTGACGAATTTATCGGTTATCTTTTGCCCATCATGATTAAATATGGCAATCTCGGTGATGCGTTCTCCCTTAACCGAAGTACCTGTTGTTTCGACGTCAATAATAGAATATTTCGCCATTTGCTAAGAGATAATGGACTTAATAAATTGATTGTGAATAAAACTGGGAGAATATCATTCATCTAATTTTTTACGGATTGACTTTATATCGTCTTTCACTTCGTTTAAGGTTTGATAGATGAGATCGGAGGAAGGCAGAGGTTCAGGAAACTGGTTGGTAATGTAATTGACGAATTTCCAGACTTCGCGTACGTCGCGTATATCTACATCGTAGGGTTGATATACTGGGTTGAGGGAGTAGAGTCGGAGTTTACCTTCTTGGGCGATTCGGTTTTCCACCACTTTAAACACTATACCGTCGTCGAGGGTAAGAATGATATAAGGTTGTCGGTCGTGGATGCTGAGCCAGTTTTGTACGAATTCGCCTGTGACGTAAGCGCCGTCGGGAATAGGGAGCATAGAATCGCCCGAAATTTGAAAGGTGCGATATTTCTTATTACGCGAGAGAAAAGGCAGACGAAAAGTTGGCAGTATGCTCACATAATCGGGGTCGGCAAAACCCGTAGCATAGCCTGCTTTGGCCTTTTCGTTGACCAGTTCGATGTTTTCTTCATTTTGTGCATCCACAGTAGTAGCCAGCACCCTTAATTGGGAGCCACGCACAAAAGGATCGTATCCGCGTTCTATCTGAGAAAGTTGGCTTTCGGGCAGCTTCGATAAGTCAACCTTTAAAAGAGTATCGATAGAAAGCTTGTAATATTCTGAGAATTGTGCCAATACACTAAGAGGTGGTTCAGCTACTGCGTTTTCATATCCGCTGAGGGTAGGCCGTTTCATGTTCAAAGCCAGGGCTACATCGTCTTGAGTGCGACCCTTACGCTTGCGAAGCAGTTTGATGTTGGATGCAAAATACATAAGACAAATTTTTTTTGCAAAGATAACATTTTTCATAAAAAATGATTATATTGCAATCAAAATTTTGATTAAAAAATAATCATATCCTATGAAACGTATGCCTTTGTCAACGAAGTATATAAATGATCCGGGACGTACTATTTTGCATCTCGACATGGATACGTTTTTTGTTTCGGCCGAGCGGCTTTACAACAGCAAGCTCGAGGGCAAGCCGGTAATTATTGGTGGGATGGGCGACAGAGGTGTAGTATCCTCATGCAGTTATGAGGCCAGGCGTTTTGGGGTACATTCGGCAATGCCGATACGTATGGCCAAGATGCTTTGTCCTGAGGCCGTTTTCATTCGTGGCGACATGGAACTCTATACACGTCTCTCAAGAATAGTTACTCAAATCATAGCCGAAAAAGCCCCTTTGTTCGAAAAAGCTTCTATTGATGAGCATTATCTCGATCTTACAGGAATGGAACGATACTTTGGATGCTACAAATGGGCGCATGAGCTTCGGCAGACCATCATTCATCATACGGGCTTACCTATCTCACTGGGACTCTCGGTGAATAAGACAGTGGCAAAAATGGCTACCAGCGAAGCCAAACCTAACGGAGAAAAAGAAGTGCCTTCTGTGGAAGTAAAGAATTTCCTCAATCCTCTTCCTATCAACAAAATTCCGGGCATTGGTGAAAAAACCTATCAAACCCTTCGTTCTATGGGGATAGTCAACATACAAACCCTCAGTACCATTCCTCCCGATATCATGGAAACCCTGCTGGGAAAAAATGGGATCATCCTCTGGAAACGTGCCAATGGCATAGACACTACTCCCGTAATCCCTTATTCCGAAGAAAAATCCATAGGACACGAAACTACCTTCGATCAGGATACCATAGATGTGAACGAGATTACGAATACCTTACTGCGCATGACCGAACGCCTGGCTTTCGAACTGAGGAAAAAACAAAAACTCACTTCCTGTGTTGCCGTAAAGATACGTTATGCCAACTTCGACACCTACAGCCTTCAAAAACAAATCTCTTACACTTCGCTCGACCACGAACTTTTCCCTGTGGTCAAAAATCTATTCGAAAAACTCTATCAGCGACGTATGCTCATCCGCCTCGTAGGTGTACGCTTTAGTCATCTCATCAATGGGTTTCATCAGCTCGATCTCTTCGACCCTTCACCTCGCCTCATCGATCTGTATAAAGCTATGGACTACATCCGATTACGCTACGGCCCTAAAGCCATCCGTCGAGGAAGCACTTTTGGATAGGATTCCGTAAATGTTTGGTGCCTGAAACCCAGTTGAACCTTTTGAGTAAAAATTGTATCAGAAATAAAAAATCGAGATCAGCTTCAATCAGACTCTTATTGATTTTTGTAAGTAATAATCCAGCAGCAGTTTGAACATTTTTCCATGGTTGGGGTATTTCAGGTGGAGTAATTCATGAAGAATCACTTTCAGTCGTACCTCTTCCGGTTCATCCAGCAGCTTCTTATCAAAAGTCAATCTGCCACTGCTCGAACAACTTGCCCATTTCGTTTTCATCGCCCTGATATGAACAGCTTTAGGTGTGACGCCCACGTTTTGGGCTAGTGTTAGAACTTCGTTTTTGAATTCTTCTTGTATCGTCATTTTAACTTTTTACCTTTAATATTTTCATGATTTGTTGGGCAGTTTCAGAAATTTTTTTGGTATCGGTAGTGCCCGATTGAACCATTACTTCGTAGAGTTTTTGTCTGATTTTTATGCCATGTTTGTTGCTTTTCTGCCAGTGGGGATATTCTTCAAATACTTTTTCCATCTGGTTCGCCATTGAAGTGGCGTTCTCAAAGCCGGCTCTGTCCAATATCCAATAGATACTGAAAATTTCGGCAGTCATGTTTTTCTCTTCCCGTTCTTTTTTGGCAGTATTGATTTCTTCAATGATTTTTTTCAGTTCGTTCAGCGTTTCCTGTGTCGATTTTTGTCTGTTCTGGAAAAGCTGCACCAGCATTTCGGCTTTTTCTGCGATAGATTTCAGATAGGGAGAAGTTTCGCCTTCTCGGGCTACGGTTTTCTCCAAACTTTTTATGAGGTTGAAAACTTTTTCTATGTCCGAAGCCTTGCTTTGCTCGATTTTTTTCAGCGTATTTTCATCGATTTCGAATACTTCCAGCGCAGGTTGTATATCTCCGCTTTTGGTGTGTTTTTTTACCAGTTCTATCGTTTTCCGGGTAAAATCTTTATCGATATCAACCGAACGATCATAGTTTTCCCTCAGGATGCGGAACATGCTCGAAAGCGTTTCGTAATCGTCCAAGTAATCCCTCAGGAAAGCATCGGGAGAAATAATTTCGTAAATGGCTGATAATTCTTTGAAAAACTTGTAATATTCGTTCCTGATTTTCTCATCCAGAAAATAATTCAGCAAAGCTTCCACAGCCTTATCTTGTTTTTTCCCGCCGATAATGGGAAGATAATCCGTTTTTGCTTTTTCCATTTCTGCTTTGAATCTTTCTTTCAGCTCGTCTATATCCTTCACAATGCCCGCAATATCCTGAGAATCGAAAGCAAGGGCTTTTTCCAAATTATCGAAAATGCCTACAAAGTCGAGCACGAACCCCGACGCTTTTTTTCTTCCTTCGTCGTCTTCGTAAGGACGATTGACGCGGGCAATGGCCTGCAACAGCACATGGTCGCGCATGGGTTTGTCAAGATACATGCAATAGAGAATGGGCGCATCGAAACCGGTCAGCAGTTTTTCGGTTACAATGAGTATTTTGGGAAGTTCGTTGGCTTTTCGGAAAGATTTTCTGATTCTTTTCTCTTCGATATCGGAAAGATGATATTTTGCCAGTTCGGGCGGATCGTTGTAAAACGGACTGTACACCACTTGCGAATAATCTGCCGGCAAATATTTGTCCAGTTCCTGTTTGTACAAGGCGCAGGCTTCCCTGTCCACTCCCACCAGAAAAGCTTTGTAACCCATGGGTTCCACCGTGTTCAGAAAATGATTGGCCACATATTGCACCACTTTTTCTACGCGTTCTTTATTTTTGAGCATGTTCTTTATGGTTACAGCCCGCTCCAGCACTTTGTTGAGCTCTTCCACGTCACTTATTCCTTCCGCTTCTTTCAAATCCAGAAAGTCATTTTCGAGCAGTTCTTTATCTGCGAGTAATTCATTGGGCGCCAGCGTGTAATACAAAGGCACGGTAGTTCCGTCTTCAATGGATTCGGCAATGCTGTATTTGTCGAGATATCCGTGCGATGAATCGTCTTTGCCGAAGGTGATAAAAGTTCCTTTGCCATACTGCGTTTTATCTATTGGCGTACCGGTAAAACCGATATAAGTAGCATTGGGAATGGCGCCCATCAGATAATTGCCCAGTTCTCCACCTGTGGTTCGGTGTGCTTCGTCCACCAGTACAAAAATATTTTTTCTCAAATTGATATTTTTGGGCATACCGTAAAATTTGTGGATCATGGTAACGATTAATCCCCGCCGGTCGCCGGAAAGCAGTTCCTGCAAATGTTCCTTGCTTTTAGCAACCACGTTGCTCATGCCCACAGCAGTGAGGTTGCCGAAAAGCTGACTTTCCAGCTCGTTGCGATCCACCAGCATAATGACGGTGGGATTTTCGAAAAGGGGATTTTCAATAATTTTCTGCGCGGCTACCATCATGGTAAAAGTTTTCCCCGAGCCCTGCGTGTGCCACACAAGTCCTCTCTGCTTTTCCGGATCTTCGGCCCGTTTGGTGATTTTGTCGATGGCTTTCATCTGATGAGGACGCAAAACAATTTTTCGCAGTTCGTCGTCCTGACGGGTGAAAAGAATAAAATCGGTCAACAGTTTTACCACCCTTTGGCGGTCGAAAAAAGTTTTCACCAGTTGTTCAAAGTCGCCGCCGCTTTCTGCTTTCCAATTGAAAAGGAGCTTTTCGGAAGTATTCCATGTGGCACTGTAATAATATTTGAGCAGGTGGGTTATGGCATACACTTGCAGCACGGCAAGCAATTCGGGACTTTCGCGATGATAGCGTTTTATCTGCTCCAATGCTTCGCTCATGCCTTCTATTTTGTGCGCGGCTTTGGTTTCGACAAACAGGACGGGAATGCCGTTGACAAGAAAAACAATGTCCGGACGAATGGTTTTCATGCCGTTACTGAACACAAATTCGTCCGTTACCTGAAAAGTGTTGCGGTCGATGTTTTCGGTGTCAATAAAGGTTACGTTGCGTTCGCGTTTTTCGGTGGGCACAAAAACCGTTTTGAGCCCTTTCAGGTATTCCCATGCCAGAAAATTTCCCTCGATATGGGCAGGCAGCGTTTCGATTTTCTTGATCAGCTCTTCTGCCATCAGGTGATCCAGAAAGTCGGGATTGAGACGCTGGAGCTGTTGGATAAAAATTTCGCGAAAAACCATGCCCGATTCGCCACCTTTCATCCGCAGGGCATCGTCGGGGGCGACGTATTGCCAGCCCAACTTGAGAAAAACCTTCAGTCCATCCTGCGAAACGTATTCAGCCGATGGTTCCTTCACATAATCGATAATGGGCTGCTGAACCGAATATTTTTCATTTCCCAGTTTACTCATGATGTTACCTCCAATTGATTAACTCTGATTTTTGCGGTCATAAGGTTATGCAAAAGGCTTTTGAACAATTCCTCCAGCGCCTTCTTTTTATTCTCCTCCGCTTCGATTTTAGCATCAATGGCCGAAAGAATGGATGCAATTTTTTGCTGGGTAGGAAGCGGGGGGAGGGGGATTGGAAGGTTTTCAAGTACATGTTTTGGTAATCTTTGTCTTCCTGTCGAACCTTCCATTTTTCCCGCTAACATCTTTCTGATGGAACTTATTTTCAAGTAATAATGTAAATAATATGTGATTGACTTTTTATTTTTGGCTGGATGCAAAGCCCATATTTCTGTAGTAGCATATCCGAAATCAGTTGGTAAGTTATCTAATATAGCTTGCTTTCCGTTTTCAAAAGATGGGGTAATTTTTGCAATAATAATATCTTTCCTAAAAACAAATGAACCGCTGGATATTTCAGAATACCTTTTCTCTTCCCATGATTTAATTGATTTATTTGTTTCTGAAATCATTTCCATAGGAATAAATGGAACAAAATCATCATTTTTTATTTTTAAATTTCTTGGTTTTTTGCTGAATTCGAAGGTATCTCCCAGTCTCACCACTTCCCAATCCTCTGGCACGGGTCCGATTTCTGTTTCTTTGAGTGGAACGTTTTCAGCCTCCTGCGGTGAAACGGGTCCGTAAGTGAAGATGTGCTTCATCATGGATTTTTTGAGGGCTTTTGTGGCGGCTATCACGGCTTCCGTTTTCTCCTTTGCCTCCTGCACCGCAGAGAGAACAGCTGCTATTTTTTGCTGCTCGGGAAGAGGGGGGAGAGGGATTTTTTGCTCATTTTTAAACTGTGTTAATTGAAAATTGTATTTACCATCAGAAGCTCTTCTCGTATACCTACCATAATCAACAAAAGAGCTATTAAGTAAATAGAATATATATACAGTATTGGCATTTAATGAATTAACTCTTCCTAAAAAAGTAAAAGAAGCATATGTAAATTTATTTTGTTGTATTTCTTTAATCAATACATTTCTCCCAATGTTTTTTATACTTCCGCTTGAACCTACAAACAGAATATCATTTATTCGAACCATCTTATCATTAGGAATATTCTTAGTTAAGAAATAAGTATCTGTAAAATCTATATTACCATTCTCTTTGATATTGGGAATTCCAATAACAGGAATACCTATGCCTTCTTTGTTTGCCTCATCTTTTCGCCAAGATATACCTCTTTTCAAATCAATAATTTTATCTAAATTTATAACTTCCCAATCTTCCGGCAGTACTCCGAGTTCGGTCATTTTGTAGCCTTGTGGGATTATGTCGTTGGTAGTGGGTGGTTTCATAATGATGGTATTTTATACATTTAATTTATATCTTCTTTAAATTTCCAATATTTCAAAAATATCATTTGAAAAATTATTATAATATTTTTCGTATTCGTATTTATACATGGCAATACACAAAAAATGAGTTGGTCTTGAAAATGCAACATGTGCTATTTTTAAAGCTTGATTCTTCCTTTTAGAGTCAGATTTTTTTTTACTTATATGTCCTGTTAATTCATCACAAAAGTATTTGATGCTATTATCATAATATTTTGTTTCTAAGTACAATGTAGCGGTATGAGTTTCTCCTTTTATTCCGTGAACGGTATCTATAGGAATACTTACTTTGTTTCCATTAATTAATGCTTTATAGACATTATTCTCATCAGTAGATTGAATATTAAGTGCATCTTTTAAGGTCTGTTCTTGTAAATAATTTATTGAGTTATTTTTAAGATTAAATTCTAATGAATTCAAGCATTTTATAATTTCCGTTGAAAAGTTTTGAAAATTACGTTCAGTATAATATATAACAATATTTGCCAGTAAATCATTTAATAAATTCTTATCAGTTTCATTAATAAAATTTAAAAATTCTGTTTTGTTGAATTTTCTATTATTTAATGGATTCGTTACATTTGAAAGATGTAGCGCCTCCAATATACATGATATAGTTCGATTCTTAAATACTTTAGTACTGATATTTTTTGAAAGTTCACACATTGTAAACAAATTTGGGAAATAGATTTTATTGATATTAGTTGATTTTTTATCAAAATTTGGGAAGTAAGATTTAATTGACAAACCTTTGTCTTTTTCTTTACCAACCCAGCCAACTGCCTTTACTGGATTTCCGGAACATAAAGAAATGTCATATAAGTTTTTTTCTTCACCGTTATAATTGGCTCTCTTAGTACAAACAAGTTCAGCAAATTTTTCTAATATTTTATCTTTTGTGCTATCATCAAACACAATAATAATTGGTTTTATAGGAATATTGTCACAGCCACATAATGTAACATAAGGGCTTATGGCTATATTTTTTATAACATCTGCGATTGGTTGGGAAATTCTATGTGATTTCGAAAGATATTTTAGTTTATATCTATCATCATTCTTTGGCTCCCATGCTGCTTCTGTATAGTTGTCGTTCATTATTCCCTGATTTACATCCCCTATCCATTGGATAATGACATTTTCATTAAAGCAGTTTTTTATGATTTCTTTTTGTATGGCAGATGTATCTTGTGCTTCATCAATAAAAACATATTTGAAGCGGGATGAAAATATATTGTTTAGTTTTGGAATTTTATCCAAATAATTTTTTGCAAAATCGTAAGCATCATAATATGATAACACTCTGTCAATCTTTAGAACTTTATATTTTAAACATTCCGCAGCTTTTATAATTTCTTTTTTTTCATTATCTGTCCAATCATTTTTTGACTTCGGTTTTTTTATATTGATCTCTTTTCTATTACTTGAGTAAACCATTCTGCATTCTTGACCAATCTTCTGAAAAGTATATTCTCCAAATATTTCATTAGCAAAGTTTAAGCTTTTCAAACTATTTAATATATCTTTTCTTATATTTTTTAAAGTATATGTTTTTAACATTCTCTCTTTTTGTATTTCAGTGTCAATATAATTAGGGCTATATCCGAAACATTTGATATATGCAGGAATAGCAAGATATTTGTCTACAAATGATTGTATGGTTCCAAAAAAATTAGGATGGTTAAACATCCTGTTCGCTTTTTCGCCTAATTTACTCTTAATAATATCGATGGCAACATTGGTATGTGTTAAAACACAAATGCCCTGATTTTTTTCGAAAGGCATTTTTTCGGATAAAATATATAATTTAGCAAGCAAGGCTGTCGTTTTACCGCTACCAGGACATGCCTGCAAATGCAATGACTTATCAATATACTTTATAAAGTTTCTACGTTCTTCATCGAATGATTGCCCGTTCTTCAGAAAAATCTTTTCGGCTTTATTAATATCATCATCACTTATAAGCATTTTCTGACCAATTTATTTTTTCGGTTACATGTTCAATGGCTTCTATTAAATATTTTATACCTTTATCCTCGGTATAATCTTTTCTAATAAGGGTTAGCACATTATCTTTATCATCATTCAATAATTTACAAAGCCATTGAGCTGTTACAGGTTTTGAAGCCTTTTTTTTTAATGGTTTATAAATAATCGTGGCTCTTTTATTTATATCATTCACATTTGAAAAATCATGTGGATGAATATTCTGAAATTCTTCATCTGTAATCCAATCTTTGTTGGGTTTTATTTTTTCTGCAATTTGTATTGCTCTATCTATGTAGGTGTAAAGATTGCCCATTGCTATGTCAAACTCCAGTGTTTTAAGAGGAGATATAAAGGCTCTAATATTTCCGTCATTAGAATTGTATTTATTTTGTATATCCTCCTTTCTTTTGATTTTATTCCCCTTTTGAGCAACAATCTGGCCATTTTCATCAATTTTATTGTCTAAATCCGTAACCACGGCAACCTTAATAGGTAAAGCATTTCCATCTTTCCTTTTAAAAATATTAGCATAGCGTAATAGTGCCTTACTGCCTACATTTACAATAGAAACACCATACTTATATAATGGTCTATCCAATAATTCTGCTAATGTTGGAATTAAAATATTTTCGGTATCACCTTCAACTATCATCACTCCTTTTGCAAAGAAAAGGTTGGCTTTAGTTGCATCTAAAAATCGTTCTAAAAACTGATAATCGTTCTCGCTTAATGCTGTTGAACTACTATCTAACGAATAAACATGGCTATTAAAACACAATTTGATATATTTTAAAGGAACACTCGAGCCTAATTGGGTACTATGAGTAGTAAATATGTATTGAACATTACTGTTTTCATCAGCAAGCAAAGATTTTAAAACACGTAATTGTGCTTGGGAGTGTAGATGTGCTTCTAATTCTTCGATGAGTGCTAGCCTTAAACCTAAATAATTTTCACGTCTTAAGTTAATTAATTCGGTCGCCATATAAAGTAGATTTAATGTACCTAATCCAGCTTTGTTATCTTCAAGAGAAAGCTCAAGTTTACGAAGTATTGCATTTAATTCTGCAGGAGTAATTTTTATTTCTGGAGTTCTTTCATCACCTTTTTCAAGAAAACTCTGTGTTTGAGATTTGAAACTATCTTTAATAACTTTTCCAGTTAATTCTTCACCAGTTATATCAAGATCTAAATTTTTTTCTAATTTCTCATTGTCAAAAAAATCTAAGGTAAATTTATTGGCTTGCTCAAAATATTTTTCTAATGGATGTTTTTCTTTAACATCTTTTTTTTCAAATACAGGGTGACTTCTTAATATTTGATATAATCTGGAATGATATCCTGGTGAAAGTTCATTTTCTGCATCTCTTAATGGTTTCAAATAAGTTACTCTTAACAGATCTCTGGCGCCTCCATCAATAAACTGGCCTTCGTCATCAATTCCAGCCTTTAGATTGGTAATTATCCTATTATTTCTATTTATAGCGGTAAACCAAACTTTTAATTCTTTAATGATTTGGTTTGTATTTTTATCATTAAATATATTAATCCATTCAAGAAATTGCCCGGCTTCTTCATCAGTAAATCCATCAAAAGTGCATTCTATTTTGAGTTCATTAGCCCTATCATTTGTTTGTGGATTTTGATAAAAATCTTCTATCTCAACCCTAATTGAGTCGTAAGTGATTGTTCCTAAACAATATCTAATAGCGTCAATAATTGCCGTTTTTCCTGAATCATTGGCACCTATTAATAAATTTAAGTGAGAGTCAAAATCAATTTCTAATCCCGGTTGTTGGCCATCTTTTGAACCGATAGATCTAAAATTCCATATTCTTAATTTTTTCAGAAACATGTTATTTACCTCCAAAATTTTTTACTTTCAAAGTTAAATATTTTTCTTCTCATTCCACCACTTCCCACTTATCGGGCGGCAGGGGTTCAAGATTTTGCTGTTGGGGCAGTTGGGGTCGGGGTTCAAGATTTTGAACCCCGACCCCTGCTGATGTATTATCTGTCATTTTGCAGTTTTGTGGGATTATGTTGTTAGTATGAGTATTCATCATGATATTATCCTATGCATAAGTTTTTTTCTCCTCCAATCTATACTTTTTTAATATTTTCAGGATTCCAGATTTGTTCAGCGAGTGTAATGT
>Ga0208695_1001015_pt1 | contig 25258 bp, 20 predicted proteins | sample AD_UKC111_MetaG_FD_184449 | JGI IMG/M metagenome (GOLD analysis project Ga0208695, IMG submission 184449) | Active sludge microbial communities of municipal wastewater-treating anaerobic digesters from Hong Kong - AD_UKC111_MetaG (SPAdes)... | ecosystem: Engineered > Bioreactor > Anaerobic >...
AATGTACCAGTGTCTGATGCTGTCTCCTGCATATACCTCTGATATCATAATATTAAACTGCACAAATAATGTGACAGCTAAGTCTAAAAATAATACATTAATACGTTGACTGGATAATTCTTAAAATATATAATGAATATGTCAATCGAATACAATCATATGGTGCCCTAAGGGGTTAAAAGGGAAAGCGGTTCAAAGCCGCTGCAGCCCCCGCTACTGTAAGTGGGTATGAAATCCGATAAGCCATTGTACTGCGAGAAGGCCGGAAAGTAAGAAGATCCACAAGCCAGGAAACCTGCCTGTGATACGTTTTCTACCTTCGGAGGGAGGGGAGGAGGATTATTGAATTAATATTTCCCGCTCCAGCTCTATTAAGTTGGATAGCGGGCTTTTTATTTCAAACTGATTAAGGAGATGCATTATGGAGATTTTTGAAAGGACAGTGGCAGGAATCAGGCCATCAAATGAAGAAAGTAAGAAGGAAGCGGCAGAAAGACTTGACAAGCTTGTAAAGCCCATTGGCAGTCTTGGCAAACTGGAGGACATTGCAGTAAAGATCTCCGGAATAACCGGGAAGCAGAAGAACCGTTTTGATAAAAAGGTTACAATTATAATGGCGTCGGACAATGGTGTGGTGGAGGAAGGGGTAAGTGCCGCACCTCAAGCAGTTACCGCATTAATGACAATAAACTTTTTGAAGGGCGTAACAGGAGTATGCGTGCTGTCTAAGCATGCAGGAGCGGATATCAGAGTTGTAGATATCGGAGTCGCAAGCGATTTGGAATATCCGGGATTGATAAACAGAAAAATACGAAAAGGAACCTCCAATATTGCAAAGGGCCCTGCCATGAGCAGGGAAGAAGCGATATCTGCCATAGAGACAGGGATTGAAATGGTCGCACAGCTTGTAAAGGAAGGATACAGCCTGTTTGGAACCGGTGAAATGGGAATCGGAAATACAAGCACAGCAAGTGCCGTTGCAATGGCCTTCCTTGGCTGCAGCTCGGAAGAGGCGGTAGGGAAGGGCGTAGGATTGACGGAAGAAGGCTATGCCAATAAGAAGTCTGTAATCGAAAGGGCAATAAGCATAAACAAGCCGGATCACAATAACCCCATAGATGTGCTTTCCAAAGTCGGAGGCTTTGACATTGCAGGTATGACAGGATGCTTCCTTGGAGCGGCATATTACAGGGTGCCTATTGTCATAGACGGTTTTATCTCGGCGGCTGCTGCCCTGGCAGCATATAGGATCAACCCCCTGGTAAGGGATTACATTATTCCGTCCCATCTGTCGGAGGAGCCCGGGTACAGTCTGGTAATCAATGAAATTGGGCTTAAACCATTGCTGGATCTTAATATGAGGCTGGGAGAGGGCAGCGGTTGTCCCCTTGCTTTCAATATAATAGAGGCGGCGGAAGCAATCATATCTGATATGGCAACCTTTGAGGAAGCGACGATTAAGGATGACTTTTTGATAGATATCAGAAAATAGATGGCGATAAGCGGCGCAATACTGCTTTGTATATGCATGAATACTAATGCTGATGGGGAGATAAATGGATTATGGGAAGATCTATATTAATAACAGGAGGAGCCCGAAGCGGCAAGAGCACTTATGCGGAAAAGCTGGCAAAAGGGCTCGGGGGAAATGTCCTGTACATAGCCACGTCAATACCCTTTGACGAGGAAATGAAGCTGAGGATAAAAAGGCATAAGGAATCAAGGCCCCGGGAATGGGATACCTTTGAAGGTTATAAAGAACTGGGAAGGGTAATATCTGGAAAGGGCGGCCGGTATAAAGGGATATTGCTTGACTGTATTACCGTGATGGTGACCAACCTTCTCCTGGAATTTACCGATATGGAAGGCAGCGGCTGCTCAAGCGGGGATTATGAGAAGGCGGAAAAGGAAATAGAAAAAGAGATTGCGGAGCTTATGGCGGGTATCGGAAAGTCAGAGGCCACCGTTATAATTGTTACTAATGAGCTGGGAAGCGGAATTGTACCGGAAAACCCCTTGGCAAGAGCGTTCAGGGATATTGCCGGAAGGATGAACCAATACATAGCAGAACGGTGCGATGAAGTTTATATGACAGTGTGCGGAATCCCCCTGAGGCTTAAGTGATATGGAGGAACGGATATGAGGTTTTTTTTAATCACCCTGCAGTTTTTAACAAGAATACCTGTAAGTAAGGATTTGAATGCAACCGAGGAGGATTTTGCAAAGGGAGTTGTGTTTTTTCCTATTGTCGGGCTGATTATAGGTGCATTTAATCTGACGGTACTGATTACTGCCTCAAAAATATTAGGGGGAGTATTTCCTGTGATATGCTGCCTGCTTGCAGGTACAGCCATTACGGGAGGCCTTCATGCAGATGGCCTTGCAGATACCTGTGACGGCATTTTCTCATCAAGGGATAGGGACAGAATGCTTGAGATAATGAGAGACAGCAGGATAGGCACCAATGGGACCATAGCTGTCATTTTTGATTACCTGCTGAGAATGTCGCTGCTTGCCATGCTGACCGGAAAGGCACTTTACGGGGCGGTGCTGCTGTCTCCTGTGGCGGCAAAGACACTGATGGTACTGCTTATGAAGACCTCGGCATATGCCCGTTCAGGCCCCGGACTGGGAGGCCTTTATCTGGGGAAGCAGAGCACAGGAGCAGCGGTGCTTGCAGCGGCAATCGGCATTTCAATTATTCTCGGCCTTGGTCATATTTGGAGCCTGGTTGTTTTTGGCGTCTGTACGGTAATATGCTTCCTGTACAGGAGCTTTATATATTCGAAGCTGCAGGGGATGACGGGGGACACCTTGGGAGCCGCAAATGAGCTTCTGGAAGTGTCCTTCATCCTTATAACGGCAATTATGGCAGGAAGGGGAATCATATGAAAGGCAGCAAAACTGAAATATATCTTGTCAGGCATGGTGAAACTGACATGAACACAAAAGGAGTATATTACGGCTGGACCGATGTGGGACTCAGTGAAAAGGGAGTCATGCAGGCGGAAGACCTGGCTGATATACTTCACGATGTGCAATTTGATTCCGTAATTTCTAGCAGCCTTGTCAGGGCGGTTGAAACTGCTTCCATTATAAGCGGTTATGCTCCCGATATGATTGTAAAGGACGACCGGCTGAGGGAGCTTAACTTTGGAGAATGGGAAGGTATACACCACAGGGAATTGGAGGAAAAGCACCGGGAAGCTTTGGAAAAATGGGGCAGCGATTGGAAAAATACAGCCCCTCCCGGAGGGGAGAGCTTCTTTGAAATATATATACGGGTGAAGAGCAGTATTGAGGATATTTTGAAGGAGTACAGGGGAAAAAAGGTGCTGATTGTGTCCCACCATGGCACAATGAGGATAATACCCCTAGTGCTTCTCGGCCTTACGGAAGATGCATACTGGAGCTTTACTGCGGAGCAGGGAAGATACAGCCTTTACGAGATTGATGAAGAAGGACACTGTAAAATAAAAAGAATCAACAGTGGAAGATAAAGAATGACTATAAGCGGCGCAATACTGCGTTGTGCTGCGCAATTTTGTGTTGTGCTGCGAAATACTGCGGAAAGGGAATTAACATGGAGAAAAGGGAATTGAAGTCAAAAAGCCTGATGATACAGGGAACCGCATCCTCTGTGGGAAAAAGCCTTATATGCACTGCAATCTGCAGAATACTTTCCCAGGATGGATATAATGTAAATCCCTTTAAGTCTCAGAATATGTCTTTGAATTCATATATAACCATAGAAGGGCATGAAATGGGAAGGGCCCAGGTGATGCAGGCGGAGGCCTGCGGGAAGCTGCCCGAAGCCTGCATGAATCCTATACTTCTGAAGCCTGTGTCAGACAGAAAGTCCCAGGTCATAATTGAAGGCAGTGTTTATGCTGATATGGATGCAGTTGAGTATTTTAACTTCAAGCCAAGGCTCAAGGAGAGGATTTCAGACATTTACCGAAGGCTGGAGGATAGAAGTGATATTGTTGTCATAGAAGGGGCAGGAAGCCCCGCAGAGATAAACCTTAATCATGAGGATTTTGTAAACATGGGTATGGCCAAAATTGCCGGGGCCCCCGTACTGCTTATAGGGGATATAGACAGAGGCGGTGTATTTGCATCCCTGGCCGGCACAATGCTGCTTTTAAGCCCGGAAGAAAAAAAGCTTGTAAAGGGTGTCATAATAAACAAATTCAGGGGCAGCTTGGAGATATTGAAACCCGGAATCGAGATGCTGGAAGAAATTATAAAAGTGCCGGTGCTGGGCGTAATACCGTATTTCAGCATGAACCTGGAGGATGAGGACAGTGTTTCCGAATGGCTGAAGTCCGGGTCAGAGAAGGACGGAGAGTTGGATATTGCGGTAATTAGACTGCCGTATATGTCGAATCATACCGATTTCAACGCTTTAAGGCTCCATGAGGATGTATCCCTGAGATTTGCGGAAATCGACAAAGAGCTTGGGGAACCGGATGTTATAATACTGCCGGGCACAAAAAGCACTGTTCATGACATGCTTGCGCTGAAAAAAACAGGAATGGATAAGAAAATATTGAAATGCCACTCCAGGGGCAGTGTTGTTTTTGGAATCTGCGGAGGTTATCAGATGCTTGGCAAAGAAATATCGGATAAATTTAAGGCCGAGTCAGACAATGAATGCTCGGAAGGCTTGGGCTTGCTTAACGTCGTTACAGAGTTCAGAAAGAACAAATTCACGACTCTTTCTAAAGGCAGGGACAATGTTTTCGGAGCTGAGGTAAGAGGCTACGAAATACATATGGGAGAAACCGTGGGCGCAGATATTGAGAACTCCTTTATTACAATAGGGGAAAGAGGGGGAAGGGCTGCTTCGGGACAGGACGGAATGATAAATAAGGACCTTACGGTATTCGGCACATATATCCACGGCATATTTGACAGTTCAGAGTTCACAAGAAGCTTTCTGAATCTGATCCGGAGAAGGAAGGGATTGATTCCTTTGGAAAACCGGGCTCCTGATTATTGGGAGTATAAGGAAGGGCAATACGACAAGCTTGCGGAAATAGTAAGGTCTAACCTTGATATGAAAAAGTTTTATGAAATATTGAAAGCGGGAATATAGGTTTAAAAACTATTTTAGATTTTGTATACAAAATCTTTGGCGAAAATTACAATAATGATATATAATATAGGTTATGATATGCTTAATGCTGAGTTTTTGTATCGTTTGCAATGCAGATTGCAGCGTACAGGGATATTTGTATTATACTTGGAGGTGCCGATATGAACTTGGATAATCTTGGTGCAAAGTTGCATCGCAATCTTACAGTAGGGAAGCTTGTGGAAATCGCGCTGAAAAAAGAAGGTGCCGCTCTTACCGATACCGGAGCTTTGAGCATCAACACGGGTAAATATACCGGCAGGTCCCCCGGCGACAGATTTATAGTTGATGATCCCGGCATACACGACAAGGTGGATTGGGGTAAGGTCAACGTACCCATAAGCAGTGAGAAATTTGAAAACCTGTATAACAAAATTAAAGAATATATAAAAGACAAAGAGCTTTTTGTATTTGACGGTTTTGTCGGGGCAGACAAGAATTATAGGATGCCTATCAGGATTATAAATGAATATGCAAGCCAAAATCTTTTTGCCCAGAACCTTTTCATTAAGCCAAAGGAAGGGGAGCTTGAGGGCTTTGAGCCTGAATACACGGTTATAGCTGCACCGGGCTGTCATGCTGATGCTGAAGCTGACGGCGTAAATTCCGAAGCCTTTATTATATTGAATTTTGCAAAGAAAATTGTTATTATAGGCGGATCAATGTACTGCGGCGAGATAAAGAAGTCCATATTTACGATCATGAACTTTATACTTCCCATGAAGGGAGTAATGCCTATGCATTGTTCGGCCAACATCGGAGAAGACGGTGATGTGGCGCTGTTCTTCGGATTGTCGGGTACGGGAAAGACTACTTTGTCTGCCGACAAGGGAAGAAGGCTTATTGGTGATGACGAGCACGGCTGGACAGAGGACGGGGTATTCAACTTCGAGGGAGGCTGCTATGCAAAATGCATAAGGCTTTCAAAGGAAAACGAACCGCAGATATGGAATGCCATAAGGTTTGGTACGGTAGTGGAGAATCTGGTGCTGGATCCTGAGACAGGAGTTCCGAACTATGACAGTGAAAAATTCACCGAGAATACCCGTGCAGGATATCCTGTTACTTATATTGACAATGCTGTTGAAGAAGGTGTTGGCGGGAATCCTTCTACAGTAATATTCCTTACGGCTGACGCTACCGGAGTGCTGCCTCCTATCTCCAAGCTTACAAAAGAACAGGCGATGTACCATTTCATGTCCGGATACACAAGCAAGCTGGCAGGAACGGAAAGAGGAATAATAGAACCTACCGCTACATTCTCCACTTGCTTCGGAGCACCCTTTATGCCGATGCCCCCGCAGGTTTATGCAGAGCTCCTTGGTAAGAAAATCGACAAGAACAATGCAAAAGTATTCCTTGTCAATACCGGCTGGAGCGGAGGCTCATACGGAGTAGGGAAGCGTATGAAGCTGTCCTACACCAGGGCAATGGTAAATGCTGCAATAAGCGGAGAACTGAATAATGTCAGCTACGATATTGATCCGATATTTGGATTGGCTGTGCCTGTCGAATGCCCCGGGGTTCCGGCTGAGGTTCTGAAGCCGGTGAATGTATGGCAGGATAAGGCGGAATATGAAAAGACAGCGCTGAAGCTTGCTGCGGATTTCAATGCGAATTTCCGGAAATTCAGGGGTGTATCTGAAGATATAGTCAACGCCGGACCGAAGGTATGATATGTATATCGTTACCGCAGCGGCCATAATCAGGGATGGGAAGGTGCTGATTGCACAGCGGCAGCCAGGCTCTCACATGGAATACAGGTGGGAATTTCCCGGGGGAAAGCTGGAGCCCGATGAAACTCCCGAAGAGTGCATCATAAGAGAAATAAAGGAAGAAATGGATATAGATATTGAAGTCATCGATATCTATAAGGTTGTGAAGTTCAAATATGAGGAAAAAGACATACTGCTTCTGTGCTACCTTTGCAGGATACTAAAAGGTGATGGAAAAGCGATTGAATGCAATGACTTTAAATGGGTGACGAAGGATGAACTTCCGGGATTTGATTTTGTACCGGCAGATCTGCCCATAGTGGAAAAGCTTATAAATGACAAGAGGCTCTAACGAGCCTCTTGTATTAATGATGCGACTAATTCCGCGGTTTTCTCCATATCGCTAATTGTAATGTATTCTGAAGTGGTATGCGCATTTGTCATTCCTATTCCCAAAGTTACAGCCTGTATGCCTTTGCCGCTCATTATATTTGTGTCACTGCCGCCTCCGGTTGATTCCAGACGGGTTTCAAGGCCAATTCTCTTTATTGCCGAGTCAACAAGCTTTATTACTTCCGCATCCTTCGGAATGTTAATCTCCGGATAGCTCAGCTGCTGTGTTGTTTCATGTTCTGCACCGAATTCCCTGCAGGCATTATCTATGCACTCCAGCATATGCTTTGCCTGGGCTTCAACTTTACTCCTTACTAAGCTTCTTGCTTCCATTTCCATTTCAATTTTATCACATACAATGTTGGTAGCACCGCCGCCGTTTATCCTGCCTATATTTGCGGTTGTCTCCCCGTCGATTCGGAGAAGCTTCATATTGTTAACAGCTCTTGCAGCTACTTGTATTGCGCTGATGCCTTTTTCCGGAGCTAATCCGGCATGTGCAGCTTTTCCCTTTATTACCGAAAAAGTCTTAATCTGTGCCGGTGCCTGCATAATTACAGACCCTACGGCTCCGCTGCTGTCAAGAACAAAGGCAAATTCAGACCTGAGCCGGCTGTAGTCAAGATTCTTAGCACCGAGTAACCCGTTTTCTTCCGCGATGGTGAATGCAACCTCAATATCACCGTGGGGTATGTTATTCTCCTTTATGTATCTTACTGCTTCCAATATCGCAGCAATTCCCGCCTTATCATCGCCCCCAAGAATTGTGGTGCCGTCGCTGTAAATAATACCATCGCGTATTATGGGTTTTATATTCTCTCCCGGAACCACCGTATCCATATGGGCACAAAAGAGTATCGGCTTTGCGTCAAGGGTTCCTTTTAATCTTCCCAGTACATTTCCGGTATCTCCTCCTGCCAGCTCACCTGCCTTGTCAATATATACCTCGAAACCCAGACCCCTGAGCTTTTCTGCCAATAGTGAAGCAAATCTGCCTTCTTTCAGCGACAGGCCGCTTACCTTGACCATTTCAATAAATTCCCTGACCATTCTGTCAGTATTCATTCTAACCCCTCCTTTAAAAAAAAATAGTAATATAGTAAAATTATATCATAAAATTTCATTGCAATGGTATTAAGTCATGCTATAAGGACTTCAAAGGGCCCAAAGGAACGGAAAGTGAGGAGGTTAAGAGATGAATAAAAGCAAAAACCGATTCAGAAGGCTTATATATTTAATCGTGACTGTTCTTTTCATTGGGGGAAGCCTGATCCCTGCTTACTGCCAGGAGGGCCCCGGCAAAATGCCTTCCTTCAGCGGAGGCACGGGAACTCAGGAGGATCCATACCTTATTTCCACGGCAGCAGACCTTTTGGCTTTTTCTGAGGTTGGATGGGATGCCAATTATATGGAGGCATATTATAAGCTCACCGGAAACATAGATCTGGGCGAAAACACATGGAACCCTGTCGGCATCAACGGGCCTCCTTTTAGCGGAACCTTTGACGGGAACGGAAAAACAATAACTTTGAGAAAAATTGCCGACAGCCGTAATATGGGCTTGTTTGGCAGTACTGACAGGAGATCCTCCATCAAAAATCTTACAGTCAGCGGACAGATCAGTAAGATAATATCATCCGGAGAAGAGGTCTGTTTCGGTTTGATTGCAGCACGGGCGGAAGGAAGCATTGAAAACTGCATAACAGAAGGAAGTGTGGATTTGTCCGTTAACGGCCCGGGGAATTTCTATTTTGGCGGAGCTGCAGGCCGCCTTTTGGGCAGGATTGATTCCATGATCAACAAAGCTGATCTCGTCATAAAAAAAAGCGACGGGGACAGGCTATATATGGGAGGTATAACCGGGGATGCAATGGGAAAGGAGGCCGGAATTTTCAACCTGACCAATCAGGGAAATATAACGGCGACTTTTGATGGTATAGGCACCGTAGGCGGTCTGGCAGGATTCTGCGGATTTGGCGCAGAAGCAGAAAATCTGCTGAATCAGGGAAATGTCACTCTTATGCAGACACGGGCTTCCAACAGTTCAAGATCTGCATCAGGGGGCATAGTGGGAGAACTCAGGGACTCCAACATGGATAAGGCTCTGAACAAAGGCAGCATATATTTTGAGCATTCCGGCCCTTATGTGGATGAAGAGGTTATGGCAGGCGGTATCGCGGGAGAGTCGGAAATAGCAGAGCTTATAAATGTGGGAAATGAAGGCAATGTGGAAACAAAAACTGCCAGGATACAACTTGCCATTGGCATAACAAAGCCGGGAAGAGAAGTAACTATAGAAAACGCCTATTCAAGAGGAAGGATATATGCAAGCACAACCGATACCAAAGGTGAACTTTATGTCATGGGAATTGGAGAGGAGGTTCCAACCAATAACTTCTATTTCAGCGGTACTGTCAGATTAAAAACAGGAAAAAAGAATGAAGAGGATGGATATGCTTTTGCCAATATAAGACCGCAGGCAAAAACCGGCATATATAATTACTGCTATTGGGATTCCAAGTTCAGCCCATTTCCTGCTTATCCTTTTTTAAACAAAGCTGCAGTTACTTCCAAGGCAGTGAATACGGCTACAGGAAAACTCTCTTCTCCCGTAAGCATAGGAGGCAGGCAGTATGACAACATATCAGAGGCTCTCAACGCATGGGTTGACATGCAGAAGGGAGGCTATCTCAAATGGACAAAAGGTGCGGAGCCTTCATTTGAATGGACTTTCGGATATCAAATTCCTGATTTTATGAAATACAAAAACGGAAGAGAAGGAAAGTGGCTCAACACTTCTGACTGGGCCTACGAATGGATGGACAAGGCTGATAAGTTATCCATAATTCCTGATATCCTCCTGAATCAGGATATGACCAGGGACATCACCAGGAAGGAATTCAGCGCCCTGGCAGTAAAGCTTTATGAGTACCTTAAGGGCAGTAAGATTGCGGTTGACCTGGCCAGTCCATTCACCGATACCAGTGATTCTGACGTGATCAAGGCATACAGTTTGGGAATAGTGTCGGGCATCGGAAACGGGTTGTTTGCCCCGGATGCGAGCTTGACCAGAGAGCAGGCCAGCACCATGCTGACAAGAGTTTACAAGGCCGTTTACTGGGAAGGTTGGACATTGGGAGAAGATGCGGCCTATGACCGACATGTCCTGGACACGGCCGGAGTGGCCAAATTCAGTGACGACGAACTAATAAGCAACTACGCCAAGGATTCTGTCTATTTCATGGTAAAAAACAATATCATAACCGGCCTTGGAAACAACATGTTCGGACCTGCTCCAAGAGAAGGGCAGGAGGGCAGCTACGGCAGGGCAACCAGGGAGCAGGCATTTAAGATTGCGGTGGCAATGATAGAGAGCTTCTGAATATACCGGATAATTATTTTTTTTGAAGGTAATTTTTCAATATTTGTAGAAACTATATTTATCTGCAAAAATCAAGGAAAGGGTTGAGTTTGTATGGCAAAAAAGAAAAGCGTGCTGGATTTCTACAGGATGAAAAAGGAAGGTGAAGTTGCAGCCTGGGTTACTGCTTATGACTTTCCTACAGCTTCCTTTGCCGAGCAGGCAGGTATGGACATGATACTGGTCGGAGATTCCTTGGGTATGGTAGTTCTTGGCTATGAAGGCACGATACCTGTGACTATGGAAGACTGCATATCCCATTGTCAGGCGGTAAGAAGAGGTGCGCCGAATACTTGGGTTATAGGTGATATGCCTTTTGGTTCTTATCAGGTGTCGGATGAAGAGGCTGTAATAAATGCAGTCAGGTTCCTGAAGGAAGCTAATGTAGACTGTATAAAGCTTGAAGGCGGGGTTAGGGTAAAGAGCAGGATAAAAGCAATAACCGATGCCGGAATAGTGGTTATGGGACATATCGGACTGACTCCTCAAAGCTCCGGACAATTCGGAGGATATAAAGCCCAGGGCAGGACCGTTGAAAGTGCGAGAGCGCTTATAACGGACGCGCTTGCCGTACAGGAAGCGGGCGCTTATGCAATACTTGTCGAAGCTGTTCCGCCTGAAGTAACAGCATACCTGACCAAGCTGCTTACTATCCCGGTATACTCTATCGGCGCAGGCTTATGCGACGGACAGCTCTTGATAAGCGGAGACATGCTTGGAAAATTCCAGGCCTTTACTCCCAAATTTGTAAAGAAATATGCCAATGTAGCAGAGGTTGAGACCAATGCTTTCAAAGAGTACATAAAGGATGTAAAAGAAAGAAAATTCCCGGCGGATGAGCATGTATACCATGTGCTGGACAGCATGGAAGACTTTGAAAAGCTGTTCAAGGAGTTTATGTAAAAGTAAAAGGAGTAATGAATATATGGCTGTATTAGACTGCAGAGAGGCTGCAAGAAGCATTAAGGAAGAACTGACAAAAAAGGTACAGCTTCTTGCCGGCAACGGATTAAGGCCCAAGTTAGGAATAATCAGAGTCGGGGCCAGGCCTGAGGATATTTCTTATGAAAAGGGGATCATGAAGAATTGTGAGTCCATAGGAATAAGCTGCGAAGTGACGGCACTTGCTGAGGATATATGCAATGAGGACTTCACGGAAGTCCTTGAAGCTGCAAACAGTGACAAAAGCATAAATGGGATACTGTTGTTCAGGCCGCTTCCGGCACATTTAGACGAGGATAATGCAAGGAATATGATAAACCCTGCCAAGGACATCGACTGCATGAATCCCTACAATCTGGCCAAGGTATTTGAAGGTGACGACTCGGGCTTTGAACCGTGCACCCCTGCGGCAGTTATGGAAATCATCAGGTTCTTTGGCATTAACCTACGGGGGGAGAATGTGGCTGTTATCGGGAGAAGCATGGTGGTGGGTAAGCCTCTGAGCATGATGCTGCTTAAAGAGAATGCCACTGTGACAATATGCCATTCCAGAACAAAGGATATAAAGAGCATTGTATCCCGTGCGGATATCGTAGTGGCTGCCCTTGGAAAAGCCAGAGCCATTGGAGCGGATTATATCAAGCCCGGTGCGGTAGTAATAGACGTAGGAGTCAATGGGGCACCGGAAGGCGGAATATGCGGGGATGTTGACTTTGAAAAGGTGAAGGATATCGCATCAAAAATAACACCCGTACCGGGTGGGGTAGGCGCTGTTACAACATTGATGCTGTTAAAGCATGTTGTGGAAGCTGCACAGCAAGGGAGTGCCTTATGAAAAAAGTCATGGAAGCATTAAGGTCGGTAAAGTGGGAAAACGGTGAACTGATCATACTGGATCAGACAAAGCTTCCCGATGCAACTGAATTTATTAAGCTGGACAAGGCAGAGGACATATGGGATGCCATATTTCATCTTAAGGTAAGAGGTGCTCCTGCCATAGGAATAGCTGCTGCTTACGGGTTATGTGTCGCAATGAGGGACACGGGGGCTAAAAGCCATGAGGAATTTATGGCTGAACTGAAAAAGAATTCCCAATACCTTGCAAGCTCAAGGCCGACTGCGGTAAATCTTTTCTGGGCATTGAAAAGAATGGAAAGGGCAGCATTTGACAATAAAAATAAAACCGTGGAAGAGTTGAAGGAGATACTTATCAGGGAAGCAAATGCCATAAGAGATGAAGATGAAGGTATGTGCAGGGCAATAGGAGAAAATGCCCTTACCCTTTTCCGTGACGGAATGACGGTACTTACCCATTGCAATGCCGGAGGCCTGGCCACGGCTATGTACGGAACCGCCCTGGCGCCGATATATCTGGCAAAGGAGAAGGGGATGGACATAAAGGTATTTGCAGATGAGACAAGGCCTCTGCTTCAGGGAGCGAGGCTTACTGCATGGGAGCTTATGCAGGCCGGTGTGGATGTAACGCTTATCTGCGACAACATGGCCGCAGCGGTAATGGCAAAGGGTTTGATAGATGCGGTGATTGTGGGGTGCGACAGAGTCGCAGCCAACGGAGATACGGCAAATAAAATCGGCACTTATGGCCTTGCCGTGCTTGCAAAAGCGCACAATATACCATTTTATATAGCAGGGCCCACATCAACCATAGATATCGAAACTCCAAGCGGGAAAGAGATTCCCATTGAGGAGAGGAAACCGGACGAAATCACATGCGGCCTGGGCAGAAGGACTGCTCCTGTTGGGGTAAAGACCTTCAATCCGGCCTTTGATGTGACCCCGAATGAGCTTATAACTGCCATAATAACAGAAAAGGGAGTTGTAAGGCAGCCCTATGATGTAGGAATAAGAAAACTTTTCGAGTAATAAAAAAACCACTTGTGTTGGACTTCCAATCCAAGTGGTTTTTTTTTAGTTATTGGAATTGAGTCTGTGCTTCAGCTTTTGATGCCGTTTTCAAGCTTGCTGTATTCTACTGCTATCTGAGCAGCCAGCAAAGCGTTGTCCTTAACCAAAGACATGTTGGCTGCATGGATTTCTCCGTTACTGAATTCCTTAATCTTTTTAATAAGATATGGAGTAATCTCTTTATCGGCAATACCATTTTTATCTGCTTCATAAAGAGCCAATCCTACTGCCTTATCGGTAATATCCCTCTGGGCTTTATACTGTTCGGAAATCGGGTTTGCCACTACAATTCCCCCGTCCAGCTTCAAATCCCATTTTGCTTTCATCAATTTTGCACACTCCAGGGGGTTATCTACTCTCATGGAAACTTTGTGACCGCTGCTCCTTGTATAAAAGGCAGGAAAATCATCAGTACCGTAGCCAATAACCGGAACTCCGAAGGTTTCAAGCCGCTCAAGGGTGAGCCCGACATCAATTATTGCCTTGCATCCCGAACATATTACGGCAACATCTGTAGTTGAAAGTTCTGTAAGGTCTGCTGATATGTCAAAGCTCTTTTCTGCGTTTCTGTGTACGCCTCCTATTCCTCCCGTAGCAAATATACGGATGCCTGCATACTGCGAAAAAATCATAGCGGCCGCACTTGTAGGCTCCCCTGATAAGCCCATGCTTACCACATAAGGAATTTCTCTCCTGCCGGTTTTGACAAGTTCCTTTGTATTTGCAAGGATATCCATTTCTTCACGGGTAAGGCCTATTTTTATCCGTCCCTCTATTATTCCCATGGTTGCCGGTACAGCTCCGTTGTCACGGACAATCTTTTCCAGAAGCAGAGCATTTTCAACATTTTCGGGATAGGGCATACCGTAGGAAAACAAGGATGATTTAAGGGCAACGATAGGCTTGTAGTACCTGAGACCGTCAAGCACCTCCCTGTTTATATCAAGGTAGTCAATAAAGCTGTTCATGAGCAAAACCTCCTTAAATAGTGCCTTGCAGCTATTATGTGTCACAAGGTACCGGGTTACTATGTAACAAATATAACATATATTGAACCTACTTTCAAAGAAGTTTAAAGTGCCTTAATGAACCAATGAAATTTTTTATGGGAAGAGTATTGAAGATAAAGCATTTTTAGCATAATCTATAATATAATTATAAAAAAGATTTGACATGTTCTTAAATAGTTGGTATTATCTTCTTTAAATACTCAGATGTTTTACACTAAACATTTCACATTGAATTCAAAAGTGTAAAACATGGAAATTGTGAAAATGAAAGGGACCAATATGAACAGAGTACGGTTGAACAGCACAATTTCATACATTATATCCGGAATTATCCTATTATCAATCCTTGCACTGCTTATTAGCAGCCAGGCACTATTGATTTCAGGAATAATTATATTTGTCGTGGAACTGATTATTAGCCTAATAATTAGCCTGATTATTAGCCTGATTATTAGCGTGATACAGATTTTCAGCAACTTAATAAAATCAAAAACGATGACAGGAAAAAGTAAACAGATTTTAATTCTTTCAGAGAGTGGAGGCTGGTGTGAATCCATAGGATGAATTTGTTGAAAAATCATCCTTGAGTTGCAGGCTGAAATAGCAGTAGGCCCCGCCGGCTAAGCCGTTAAGTAAAAAGAGAAGAAAATTGGATGGTACCGCGAAAGACTTTTCGCTCCAGTAATGGAGCGAAAAGTCTTTTTAATTTATAGGTAAATGATTTTAGGAGGAATGAAAATGTCAAATGTAAGGATGTACTACGAAGGGGATGCCGATCTGGATATGCTGAGGGGGAAAAAGGTTGCCGTAATAGGTTATGGCAGTCAGGGACATGCACATGCCCTTAACCTTCAGGAAAGCGGGGTTGATGTATGCGTCGGCCTGTACAAAGGGAGCAAGTCATGGGAAAGGGCAGAAAAGGAAGGCCTGGAAGTTCTTGAAGCTTCAGAGGCTGTCAAGAAGTCAGATTTTGTAATTATTCTGGTACCGGATGAAAAGCAGGCAAAGCTGTATAAAGAATCCGTAGAGCCCTATCTTACGGAAGGGAAGTCCTTAATATTTGCCCATGGCTTCAACATACATTACGGGCAGATAGTGCCTCCGGAGAATGTTGATGTATTCATGGTGGCTCCAAAGGGTCCGGGACATACCGTAAGAAGCCAGTTCAAAGAAGGAAGAGGAGTACCGTGCCTGATAGCGGTTTACCAGAACTACACGGGCAATGCAAAAGCTCATGCCCTTGCATATGCAAAAGCCATAGGCGGTACAAGGGCAGGAGTGCTGGAAACAACCTTCAGGGATGAAACCGAGACCGACCTCTTTGGTGAACAGGCTGTACTTTGCGGAGGTGTAACTGAACTTATGAAAGCGGGATTTGAAACTTTGGTTGAGGCAGGTTACGCTCCTGAAAACGCATACTTCGAGTGCCTTCATGAGATGAAACTCATCGTTGACCTGATAAATCAGGGCGGTTTAAGCTACATGCGGTATTCAATAAGCGATACTGCCGAATACGGTGATTATGCTGCAGGAAAAAGAATAATCACTGAAGATACAAGAAAAGAAATGAGAAAGATCTTATCCGAAATACAAGACGGCACCTTCGCGAAGAACTGGCTGCTGGAAAACCAGGTTAACAGGCCGTCTTTCAATGCAATGAGAAGGAAAGAACAGAGCCATCAGCTGGAGCAGGTGGGAAAAGAACTGAGAAAGATGATGTCGTGGATTGACAGCAAATAATAAAATTGTGGGAGGTATTTGTATGTCGAAGAGGATCTATATTTTTGACACAACATTGAGGGATGGGGAACAATCTCCGGGCATAAGCCTTAACGGCAGTGAAAAGCTCAAAATTGCAAGGCAGTTAAGTGAACTTGGAGTTGATGTAATTGAGGCGGGTTTCCCGGCAGCTTCAAGGAGTGATTTTGAAGGAGTAAGGTCTATAGCAAAGAATGTAAGGAGTTCAACAATTGCAGCCTTGGCAAGAGCTGCCAGGCGGGATATCAACATAGCGTGGGAAGCAATTGAATATGCAGAACAGCCAAGGATACACACATTTATTGCCACCTCGGATATACACATGAAATACAAGCTGAAAATGAAGCCAGAAGATGTGCTGGCAGGAGCGGCGGAAATGGTTGCTTATGCAAGGAAGCTGTGCCCTGAAGTAGAGTTTTCCGCTGAAGATGCGTCAAGAACGGATCCTGAATTTCTTTACAGGGTGATTGAGTCGGTGATAAATGCCGGAGCAAGAGTAGTTAATATACCGGATACCGTAGGATACATGACCCCGGGAGAATTTGGAGGGCTTATCCGGAATATCAGGAACAATGTGGGAAATGTTGACAAGGCAATAATCAGCGTACATTGCCATAATGATCTGGGAATGGCTGTGGCCAACTCCCTGGCAGCCGTAGAAAACGGCGCCGATCAGGTGGAGTGTACAATAAACGGGTTGGGTGAAAGAGCGGGAAATGCCGCATTGGAAGAGGTAGTCATGGCGCTTAAGACAAGAAAGGATTATTATCCCGCCTATACCGGAATTGTGACCGAGAAGCTTTACAGAACAAGTTCAATGGTCAGTTTCGCAACGGGATTTAATGTGCAGCCCAACAAAGCAATCGTAGGAGTAAATGTATTTTCCCACGAATCGGGGATTCACCAGCACGAAGTCATGTCAAACAGTGGGACATATGAAATGATGACTCCGGAATCTATAGGATTGAAGCAGAGCCGGACGGTGCTCGGCAAGCATTCCGGAAGGCATGCCTTTGAAGAAAAACTTAAGGAGCTGGGTTACAGTAATCTTAATCAAGAGGAGATCAACAAGGCTTTTGTACTGTTCAAGGATTTGGCGGACAAAAAGAAACACATTATGGACAGGGACATTGAGGCATTGATTAACCAGGAGTCAAGCAAGGCTTCAGAGAAGTATAGGCTGGAATATTTCCAGGTTTCAAGCGGCAGCAGCAGTGTATCGACTGCAACAGTAAGGATCAACAGTAAAAACTGTGTAAATGAAGAAGCCGCTTGCGGGGACGGCCCTGTTGACGCCGCTTTTAATGCCATAGGCAGGGCCATTGGTGTGAAGGTAAAGCTGGATGAATACACCATAAAGGCTTCTACGGGAGGGAATGATGCTCTTGGAGAGGTTACTGTGAAAGTATCCGGGAATAATATGAAAGCTTCGGGATACGGAGTCAGTACAAATATTATCGAAGCCAGTGCATTGGCATATATAAATGCAATAAACCACCTGGAGGACAGACTCCAGGAATTCGGTAAGATCGAGAGAGAAGAATTCAAGTCCATATCAGGCCGCAATTACTTCGGTGCGGGAGATGCCGACGATTGGGGTTTTGAAACATAAAAGATGGGCAGTATTGCTGCAGAAGAAATATTGATCTGATTTGGGGGTGACAAAATGAAGCTGAATGGTGCTGAGGCACTGTTGGAATGCCTGAAGGAGCAGGGAGTTGATACGATATTCGGATACCCGGGAGGCACTGTTATTAATATCTATGATGCTCTTTACGGAAGGAAGGATATAACCCATATACTGACTGCTCATGAGCAGGGTGCAGCCCATGCTGCCGACGGATACGCAAGGGCAACGGGAAAGGTAGGAGTTGTCCTGGCAACTTCAGGCCCTGGGGCTGCCAACACTGTAACGGGAATAGCAACTGCATCCAGGGACTCAGTGCCTATGGTTGTAATCACGGGGCAGGTGGCAAGATCACTTATCGGCAGGGATTCCTTTCAGGAGCTTAATATTACAAGCATTACGAAGACTATAACAAAAAAGAACTATTTGGTAATGAATCCTGAAGCACTTCCGAAAATTGTCAGGGAGGCTTTTGCGATTGCAAGGGCCGGGCGCCCGGGGCCGGTACTCATTGATATTCCCAAGGATGTGCAGCAGGCGGAAATAGAATATGAGCCTGCGGAGATTGATACGGGCAATAACACCTCCAACCTGCCTGAGGTGTGCCTCGAAGTGAACCTATTGCTGGATAAGGCAGTTGAATTGATAAATAACAGTAAGAGGCCGCTGATATACGCAGGAGGAGGCGTCAAGATTTCAGATTCCTGTAAGGAACTGCTGGAATTTGCAGAGAAGATAAAGGCTCCGGTAGCTTGCTCATTAATGGGTACGGGGGCATTTCCGGGAACCCATCCTTATTTTACAGGCTTGGCCGGCATGCACGGGTCACGATGCTCAAATACTGCTATAAGCAACTGTGATCTTCTCATAGCTGTCGGGGCACGGTTCAGTGACAGGACAATATGTAAAGCGGAAGGCTTTGCTCCTTATGCCAATATTATTCATATAGATATTGACCCGGAGGAATTGGGGAAAAACATAGATACAAAAATTCCCCTTTGTGGCGATGTTAAGAAATTTCTGAAGCTTTTACTGGAGAGGATTGACGAAAAGAAGGAGGGTACATGGAACAAACAGATACAAATCTGGAAAGAGGCTTATTCTGCTTCATATAAAAGCAACGGATCCTTGAACCCCAAATATCTGATGAACAAGCTTTTTGAGCTTACCCAAGGCAAGAGCGTAATAACTACCGAGGTAGGGCAGAATCAGATGTGGACGGCACAGTATTATCCCTTTACCGATCCCAGGACATTCATATCATCGGGAGGGCTTGGAACAATGGGTTACGGCCTTGGTGCGGCAATAGGCGCAGCAGTGGGAAAGCCTGATTGCAAGGTGATTAATATAGCAGGGGACGGAAGCTTCAGGATGAATCTTTCAGAGCTTTCTACGATTTCAAAATACAAGCTTCCGATAATTCAAGTGGTTTTGAACAACAGCTCCCTGGGGATGGTGCGTCAGTGGCAGAAGTTTTTTCAGGGTCAAAGGTATTCTCATACAAGCTTTTCAGACGAAGTATGCTTTGCAAAGCTTGCCGACGCTTTTGGGATAAGGTCGGCGAAAATCACTGAAGATGCGGAAGTCGAAAAGGTTTTTAAAGAAGCTTTGGATACGGATGAGCCTGTTGTAATTGAATGTATCATACATCCGGATGACCTGGTCCTTCCGATGGTTCCGGCGGGAGAGCCTATAAGCGAATGCATAGATGATATATAGAAAAACTAAGGAGATGTAATTATGAACGAATCATATGTTTTTTTCAATGGAAAAATAGTACCGGAAAAAGAAGTGAGTATAAGTATAAGAAGCAAGGTGGTCAATTATGGACTTGCCTGCTTTGAAGGAATAAGAGCATATTGGGATGAAGCAGGACAGCAGCTGTACGGCTTCAGGTTCAAGGAGCACTATGAAAGACTGCTTCAATCCTGCAAGGCTCTCTACATTGACATTCCCTACACGGTATCAGAGCTTTCCGACATTACTGCTGAGCTTCTGAGAAAGAACGGCTTCAGAACCACGGTGTATATAAGGCCTCTGGCATATAAAGGCGGCGAGGGGTTGAATCCCACACTGCTGGATGATGACAACAGACTGCTTATTTACTGCCAGCCCCTGGGGAATTTTTCGGGCAAGCAGGAAATGCGTGTCGCATTTACTTCATGGCAGAGGCTCAGGGATAATATGCTGCCTCCAAGGACTAAGGCATCAGCGGCATACCTGAATTCGGCACTGGCATCCCTGGAAGTACTTCGAAACGGATTTGACGAGGCATTATTCCTCACTGATAACGGAAATGTATGTGAGGGACCCGGGGAAAATATTTTCATGGTAAAAAAAGGGAAGCTTATAACCCCGCCGCCTTCCGACAATATACTTGAGGGGATAACAAGAGAAACGATTATTACTCTCGCAAGTGAAGAGCTTGGTATGGAGGTAGTAGAGAGAAGCATCCCAAGGAATGAGCTTTTTTCGGCACAGGAGGTGTTCTTTAGCGGAACTGCTATGGAAGTAATGCCGATAGTTGAAGTGGACAGGAGGATTATAGGTACAGGAAAGCCGGGGGATATATGTACTAAGCTGAAGGGCCTGTTTTTTGAAATTACCGTAGGTAAAAATCCCAAATATGCCGGCTTCTGCACTCCGATATATTGATACTTTAATTGACACTCTATTGCTATTCGTGTAAAATTAATAAGTCACGGAATGTGAGACTTGGGACTTGATGAACTAGACAGAATGTAAAAGTATATACTGAATAATAGAGGAGTAATAGAATGCCGGTTGCACAACAGGAATTACAAAAGGAAATAAGAAGGCGAAGGACCTTTGCAATAATATCACACCCTGATGCGGGAAAGACAACCTTGACCGAAAAGCTTTTGCTGTACGGAGGCGCCATTCGCCTTGCAGGCTCTGTAAAAGCCAGGAAAGCTCAGAAGCACGCCGTATCTGATTGGATGGAGATTGAGAAACAGAGGGGAATCTCCGTTACTTCAAGTGTAATGCAGTTTGAATATAACGGTTATTGCATAAATATCCTTGATACACCGGGACATCAGGATTTCAGCGAAGATACTTACAGAACGCTTATGGCGGCAGACAGCGCAGTGATGATAATTGACTCGGCAAAGGGTGTTGAGGAACAGACCAGGAAGCTGTTCCACGTATGCAAAATGAGGGGAATACCGATTTTCACCTTTATTAATAAAATGGACAGAGCAGGAAAAGACCCCTTTGAGCTGGTGGAAGAAATTGAGAAGGTGCTGGGAATTCAGTCATTTCCTATGAATTGGCCAATAAGAGTCGGAGGAAGCTTTCTGGGTATTTACGACAGAAAGCTGTCCCAGATAGAGCTGTTTAACGGCGGCGATCATGGACAAAGCATAGTAGGATCCTCTAAAGGCAATGTCGATGATCCTGTCTTTTCTGACCTTCTTGGCGAGGATGTTCATAATAAGCTTATTGATGATATAATGCTGCTGGATGTTGCGGGAGATGAGTTCAGCAGAAGAAAAGTGCTGAAAGGGGAACTGACCCCGGTGTTTTTTGGCAGTGCCATGACCAACTTTGGAGTTCAGGTGTTTCTGGAGCAGTTTCTTGAATTAACAACACCGCCACTTTCCAGAAATGCAGACATCGGTGAGATAGATGCCGAGAGGGAAGAGTTCTCCGGATTCATATTCAAAATCCAGGCAAATATGAATCCTACCCATAGGGACAGAATAGCGTTTCTTCGGATTTGTTCCGGAAAGTTCACTAAAGGTATGGAAGTCAACCATGTACAGGGGGGTAAGATGATAAGGCTGTCTCAGCCGCAGCAGTTCCTGGCCCAGGACAGGGAGATAGTTGAAGAGGCTTATGCAGGAGATATCATCGGAGTATTCGATCCCGGAATTTTCAAGATAGGAGACACCTTGTGCGAGGGAAGCAGCTTCAAGTTCGAAGGAATACCCGTGTTTGCACCGGAGCACTTTGCAAGGGTGTATACCAAGAACTCCCTGAAGCGCAAGCAGTTTATGAAGGGCATAGAGCAGATATCGGAGGAAGGCGCCATCCAGGTATTTCACCAAAAAGATGCCATAACCCAGGAATTTATTATCGGAGTTGTGGGTATACTTCAGCTGGAGGTGCTGGAATACAGGCTGAAAAACGAATACGGCGTGGATATAAGCATGGAGCATTTGCCGTATAAGTATATCAGGTGGATTAAGAATCCGGAATTTAATCCGGAAACCTTCAGGATCACAACTGATACACTGATTGTACAGGATCAATCTTTGAACCCTGTGCTGCTTTTCCAGAATGAATGGTCCATAAGAACGGTAACAGAGAGGAATAACGGTATAGAGCTGGCTGAAATACTTGACAGGTAATATTTATCGGATTTCCGAGGCCTTTGATGCAAAGAATTGTTTTTGTGTCAAAGGTCTTTTTATGCTCATATTTAGGGGAATGTAATAATTCAGGCTGATAGACAAATAATAAAATATTATCATATGGAGGGGATTTAATGAACCTGAACTGGTACAACAAGGGTATTCAGGCGGTTTCAGAGGAGCTTTCGGCAGATGTGAAGAAAGGCCTTTCCAAAGAGGAAGCCGCCGGCAGGATTGAAAAGTACGGTTATAATGAACTGAAGGAAAAGGAAAAAGAACCGGTATGGGTAAAAATCGGCAAACAGCTTAAGGATTTTCTTGTGGTAATACTTATTATTGCAAGTATAGTCTCCGGTATGGTAGGAGAAATATCCGATTCTATTGTCATCATTGCAATAGTAATTGTGAATGCTGTCCTGGGGGTTGTGCAGGAGGGAAAAGCAGAGAAAGCAATGGAAGCGCTTAAAAAGATGTCGGCTCCAAATGCAAGGGTGCTCAGAAGCGGACATATTGAAGTAATTCCCGCAAGAAACCTTGTACCCGGGGATATTGTATTTATTGAGGCAGGAGACAGCATACCTGCTGATATAAGGCTTATTGAAAGCATTAACCTCAAGGTGGAGGAGGCCTCACTTACAGGGGAATCAGTACCGTCGGAAAAAGACGCAAGCAAGGCCTTTGATAGCGAAGTTTCAATAGGCGACAGGCTCAACATGGCATACATGAGTACTATAGCAACCTATGGCAGGGGCAAAGGAATAGTGGTCAACACAGGAACGAATACTGAGATAGGCAGAATAGCCGAAGCAATTCAGACCTTCGAAGATGAGACAACCCCCCTGCAGAAAAAGCTGAATGAGCTGGGTAAATGGCTGGGGCTGGCCTGTCTTATAATATGTGTCATTGTTTTTGCCATTGGATTTATGAGAGGCGGCGATATGCTGGAGATGTTCCTGGTGTCAGTAAGCCTTGCAGTTGCCGCAATACCTGAAGGACTGCCGGCTGTTGTCACAATTGTACTTGCACTGGGAATGAAGAGGATGGTGCAGAGAAACGCCATAGTCAGAAAGCTGCTTGCGGTTGAGACTCTCGGATGTGTAACAGTGATATGTTCGGACAAGACCGGTACTCTTACACAGAACGAAATGACCGTGGTGAGAGCCTTTACGAATGGAAATGTCTATAAGATATCGGGACAGGGATACAATCCGGCAGGAGAGATTACATTTGAAGACGGAAAAATCGAACCTGAGGCAGAACCCGGGTTGAAGCTCCTGCTTTCTGCAGGAGTATTATGCAATGATTCCGCCCTTGAGCAGAAAGATGCCAAGGAAAACCTCTGGGGGATAGTAGGCGATCCTACCGAAGGAGCACTTGTCGTTGCAGGTGCAAAGGCAGGCTATGATAAGGCAGAAATGAACGAGGCCTATGTCAGGATTGGAGAGATACCCTTTGATTCCGAAAGGAAAATGATGACTACATTCCATGATAATTTTATTCAAGATAGAATAGTGTCTTTTACAAAGGGGGCCCCCGATATAATACTGGGCAGGTGTGCCAAAATTCTCCAGAACGGCAGAGCGATTGACATGACCGAAGCTCTGAAGCAGCAAATAGCCAAGGTTAACAGCGAGTTTGCGGGAAACGCCCTTAGAGTACTTGCCTTTACCTATAGGGAATATGATAAGCTGCCTGAATCAATAAGCTCGGATGAAATTGAAAATGACCTGATATTTGTCGGGCTTATGGGAATGATTGATCCCGCCAGAGTTGAGGCCTTTGAGGCCATAAAGACATGCAAAGAAGCCGGAATAAAACCGGTTATGATTACAGGAGACCATAAGGACACTGCTGTGGCTATTGCCAGGGAACTTGGGCTTATGGAAGAGCATTCCGGCGTACTGACAGGTAATGAACTTGATAAACTTTCCGATGAGGAGCTTTTCAACAGGGTTGAGAATACCAGTGTTTATGCAAGAGTATCTCCCGAGCATAAGGTGAGGATCGTGGAAATGCTTAAGAAGAGAGGGCATATTGCGGCTATGACCGGGGACGGAGTTAATGATGCCATGGCTTTAAAGAAGGCGGATATAGGCGTTTCAATGGGAATAACCGGTACTGATGTTGCAAAGGGTACAGCAGATATAATACTTATGGATGACAATTTTGCTACAATAGTATCGGCAGTTGAAGAAGGCAGGATCATATACGGCAATATTAGGAAGTTTGTCTTCTTCCTGCTGTCCTGCAATATTGCCGAAATATTCATTATTTTCTTAAGCATATTGTTTAATATGCCTATACCTCTGGTACCTATACAGCTTTTATGGCTTAACCTTGTATCAGACAGCTTTCCGGCTCTTGCCCTGGGTACCGAAATGGGAGAGCCCGGCATAATGAAGAAAAAACCGAGAGATACAAAGGAGCCTATTCTGAATAAAAGCCTTTCAACAGGGATACTGATACTCAGTATAGCCCAGACAGCGGCCGTGCTTATAGCCTTCCGGTGGGCTTTGAACAATTATAATAAGGATTTGGAAACTGCACGGACCCTGGCTTTTACAACTATAGTGGTTGTTGAGCTGTTTATGGCCTTCACCTGCAGGTCCGAGCGATATCCGGTCATAAAGCTTGGGATTTTTAGCAACAGGGCGCTGGTATTGGCTGTTGCAACATCTCTTGTGCTTGGCTTGGCAGTTATTTATATTCCGTTTCTTCAGCCCATATTCAAGACTGTTTCATTGGGAATCAGGGATTGGGTTATGATACTGATCCTCAGTATTGTTCCGGTGCTGACCGGCGAAATATACAAGTTGATTGTCGGCAAGGCGGAGAAAACGGCACAATAGAAGAATAATGCGGCGTAGTTATTAGCTTGCAATCATACTCCAAGAGCACTAGCCTTGTATATCAGCGAGCACTTATTGGCTTTGGACAACAGAATCGA
>Ga0208695_1001018_pt1 | contig 25231 bp, 25 predicted proteins | sample AD_UKC111_MetaG_FD_184449 | JGI IMG/M metagenome (GOLD analysis project Ga0208695, IMG submission 184449) | Active sludge microbial communities of municipal wastewater-treating anaerobic digesters from Hong Kong - AD_UKC111_MetaG (SPAdes)... | ecosystem: Engineered > Bioreactor > Anaerobic >...
TATTTCCTTGATTTACAATTAATCCTGTTTTGTCTATTGTAATAATTGACTCATTTGAATCGTCAACTACTTGTAAGGTAGGCGCTTCTGTGCCATCTTTAATTTTTATTGTGCCAGTTGTTATTTTGTCTGCGTTTATTCCGTTACCATCAAGTATAGTTTCATTTCCAGTATCATCTTTTATGGTTATATTTCCCTTGTTTACTGTTATTCCATTTCCATTAATTAGAACTGCATCATATTCGTTATTTTCTGAATCTTTCTTAGTTACTTTAATTGTAGGAGACTCTAAGGCTTCAGTTATATTTAATGTGCCAGCAGTTATCTTGTCAGCTGATACATTCCTTATTTTTGTATCTGTAACTGCCCCGTCTTCTAATTTGTCACCATCAAGTCTAACAGTTGATGCTGAAACAGATTCACTAAATTCGCTTTCGTTTCCACTAAAATCAACTGCTTTTACTCTGAAATAGTAAGTTGTATTTGTCTCGCCTGCATATGTGTATCTTGTAGTATCAGTGTGTATAGTTTGCAGATTTTGACTAAAATTTTCATCTGTAGCAACTTCAAGTATGTACTCGCTTAAATCGTTATCTGGTACTGGCGCCCATTCTACAGCCACATTTTGGAATAATGCCTCTGCAGATAGATTGGTAGGCACTGCTGGTGGTATTGCGTCTTTTTCTACGTTTAGTGTCTCTACACTTGACCAATTGCTCTTCATATTATAGTTATCAATTGCTTGCACTTTAGCGTAGAATGGTACACCACCATATGGCACGACAATTCTAAGGCTAATTTCGCTTGTGCGTGCATAACTCCATTCAGTATTATTGCCAAATCTGTAAGCTACATTATAATCTACTGGCGTCACCCATGAAATAGGGTTAATCAATATATCTACATACGGCTGTTGATTATCTATATCATATCCGCTGATAATCTGAGATATGCTTGGAATTGGCGGATATTTGTCTTGTGGCGTTACTTTCAATACGTATTCTACGCTATCAGATAGCTGGCCATCTACTGTTATTGAATATGCCACAAATTTATACTGTGTCGTTTCTGGTACATAATATTCAAATTTAATCTTTTCTAATGCGCTCGGACTATTTGGTAATTGATATATCTTCTTTGTGTTATCAGGAAATATAACTTGCAGATATGAGCCGACAACGTCAGACGATGAGCTATGCGTAAGATTAACCGTTATATTTGCCATTCGTGATGCCAAATCATATGAATAGCCAGCTGTTAGTTGTGGTGGCAATGGTTTCTGATTAGTACCAAATATTGGCTTGTTGTATAAGTGATAACTTAGCGTGCGCTGGCTCATAAGCCCATTGCACTCAACTGCAAAGGCATAGTCATTCTCAGCTGTCGGCTTGAAGATATATTGCGTATCGTTGAGTGCTAATTTCATAACTGTATCAGGCGTATAAATATATAGCGTATATCCTGAAGAATCGGCAACTTTATTCCAGCTAATAGTTGCACTATCTTTCGTGTTTGCTAATTGTACGGATATATCAAATACACCCTCTAAAATATCAGGCGAATTGAATTTGTATATCTTCTCATCCATCCTACCAGCTATATTCTCTGCATAATATCTGAGCTCATATGATGCGCCTGAGTAATATGGTATTGTGATAAATGGCTCAGCGGTGTTGATTATATCTTCATGTATAACATCACTGCCTTTTAGAATCCTGTAATTGACATTTATTGTGTCATAATTTGATATATTGAAATATACTCTAATCTTCTTCATATTCTCACCTCAATCCGTTTCTACTACGCTTACTACTGGCTCAGCTTCTTCTACTGGCAAGGTGGTAGAGCGTACAGCACCTGAACCAGCTAAGTCCACAACTGTGCCACTTAAATTCTCTATTGAGCCTAACTCAACAGATGTAAAATACATGCCATTTTCTATCTTATGCGTAACTGAGCGAATAAGCATTTTAGTGTTATTTAAGCTTGTATCGTATACAGTTGCATTTACTACTGCACCTTCAAATAATTCAGGATAGAATCCAGTTAAGTCAAGATTAAGCAAAAATGCTGAGCGTACGAATTTTAGATATGCAGTTGCTACTCGCTCAATTGCCTCTTTAGTAAAGTAGCCCGATTTAATCGATATTTCATTTACAAGTGTTTCTACATCCTCATACATAACTTTAGTATTTCCGAGCTCTAAGAACGGATAAGCGTCAATTGAGCACTTCATGATTGCTATATTCTGATTACTGTTATTTACCATTTCTAATCTTATGCTATCTAATTTTATCTCGAAATTTCTAATTATTACACCATTTGTCAATTCAACTGGTAAATCGTCAGTCAAATTAACATTTCTACTGTATGGGGCACTTGGTGTTCTAATAGTGCCAGTAGAGCCCATACTTACAACATAATTTGTCAACACAAATTTTACATTGTCAATCGATGGATTATATCCTTTTGCATTGAAGTTTATGTCGATGTAATTGAATGAGCCTTTAGGCATCAGTAATGCTTTATTTATATCATTGCCTGCATCGAATGTCCAATAATCGCTAATTTTACTTTCTTGTGGCTGAAGTAAATCTGCTTCTACTATAACTCTATTCGGCTGGTCTATTTGCGTATCAATGCTATAGCTTTTGATATGCGACATATTCAATGTAACATTCGCTGATGGCTCGGTATATCCTTCATCCGCATCAAATGAGAAGTAAATTGTATTATCAATTGCTCTATAGGTAAAATATGCCGCAATAGAGCTACACAATGAATTTAATGCAGCCATATATGTTTGACTTCCATCAGCCGAGAAAATGAGAAGGTCACTTCCAAACGAGTACGAGAAATTTAGAAGTGTAGTTTCAGAAAAGTCGGCTTGCCACTTAGGTAGCCATGACTCCAAGAGATTTTGCACTGCCTCTCTTGGAGTTATATTAATTGCACTAAATCCACCTTTGGCAAGTTTGTATCTTGTTAATGCAAATAGAATATCATATGCCTCAAAAGATACTTCTAATTTGCGTTCAGTGACTTTGTTGACATAGCCTCGAAAGATGCAATAGCTACGAGCTGCAGTTATCACAGATATTCTAATTGGAAATTTAGTTGTTAGAAATGGCTTACCACTCTCAGTCGGCGGGTTGTAAGTTGTATTAAGCTTAGATGGTGAAAATTCACCATTCAAATTAGTAAGTCTGACTCCCGCCTTATTCAACTGAGAATTGCCATTGAATTGCAAACTTTGCACTATTTCAATGGAAGTCACATAATTTGATATATCTTTCCATTCGGTATTAACCTTTATTTCTACTTTATATTGTTTCGTACTTCCTTTGAAATTAGAGAGATTTGCGTCATTTATAAAGTTAGTGGTAAACAAATTATCCACCTCCAGCTAAGTTGAGCTCGTACATTATATCAGTCAACAATTGTTTTAATTGCTCTTTATCTGCTATTATACTATCCGATATATTGAAATTGTTAGTAATTGTATAACTCACATTTTGTGCTTGCGATGTGACTCCAGTGCCACTTGTAGCACCAGTGCCACCTGTACTGCCAGCAGTTGCACCTGCATATGCTAATGAGCCTAAGTCAATTTCGGGGAATAGATTTTGTATCTCTTCAGCGATATTTGGTACTTCTACTTGTCCTAAATTAATCATACCTAATGTTAATTGAGAAATTATTGCTGAAACCGTATTAAATAAATTTAATAGTGCATTTCTAAGTGTACCAAATGCAGTGTATAGTGCTGTAAGCACTGGCCTTAGTAATGAATTGTATACAAATACAAATGATGCACCTATCAAATTTACTAAAGGTATAAGCATTTGCAATAAAGGAATTAATACTGCACCAAGTGTTTGCCCAAGTATTTGTAATATGCCTACTAATGGGTTTAATAGTTCAGCTATAAATGGCTGTAATACGGTAAACATTGCTTCAGCTATCACTTGAGCTGGTTGTAGTATCTGCTGGAATTGTCGCATTCCGCCAATCATTCCCATCAGTGGAGTAATAGCACCAGCTACTGAGGCAACTAATGCATCGAATATAGGCATTGTAGTGGTAAGTACACTATTAAGTGCTTCGGCTGATGCTAAAGCTATACTTGATACATTTTTTGCACCTTCTTTTTCAAATGCAGTGTTCTTTAATGTCATATATTGTTCTGATGTGGTGTCGGTTGGATTTGCTTTTTGATATTTTTCAAATTCAGCTTGAGCTTTTTGATATTCTTCATTCTTTGCTTCATAGTCAGCTTTTCTTGCATCAACATTTGTCATATTTTCAAATTGCTGAATAATAGTACCAATTGTGCCATTTAACGTCTTAGCTACATCTTTGAATCCCATATCAGGTTTACCTGTAATATTTAGATTGCCAAGAGCATTAGCTACCATTGTACCAAGTTGTCCAGCGGAGTTTTCTACTAATCCAACAATATTTTTATTAGTATCTTGCATATATTTCCCTAAATCTTCTACTGACTTCAAATTTGATATTTTCTCTAATTCGGCTGGTAGACTTTTGATTATATCAAGATTAAGTGCCGCACCTATTGCACCTATAATAGTCTCTCCAGTACCTTTTGCCTCTTTATTAGCTAACTTCTCTGCGTCTTTTTGAATTAATTCTACACTTTTCTTAATGCCCTCAAGCAATGGAGAGGTATTACCACCTGTAATCTGTGCTAATATGGCATTCCAATCCCACGGTTGTGCTTTAGCCTCTTCAGACTTTTCTCCTGAAATTCCAGGCGTTAGGGGAACAGAATTAGCCTTATTAAATGAATCTTGTATACCTTTTGCTAAGTCTTTGAGGGATGGCACTAAGTCATCAATTGTGCCTTTTGCACTTACTAAGCTTTCAAGTAATTTACCAAGCAAATCGCCCAAACTGCCAATTACATTTGATAACGTGCCTAATACTTCGCCTAACGCATCAGCACCAGTTGAGATGATGTTAGTTGATGTTGACCCACCAGCTTGGAATCCACGAGTGCGGACTGAGTCTAATGACTTAATTGTGTCGGGATATTTTCTAACCATCCACTGTGGAATAACATACTCGCCTTTATGCACAACACCAGCTACATCAAATGTGCTACCACCGCCAGTGTACCCACCACCAGCAAAGCCAAATAGCATAGACATTTCAGCGTTCTTTCTACGCTTACTCCAATCAGTTAGTGTCTTACCAGCATCACGCTTAACTGTATAGTAATACAATGCTGGAATATCGAAAAAGCCAAAAGCACCTGACTTGATTCTGGCTTCCATCTCTTTATCAGTAAAATCAAATGCTGATGAGAAAAGGTTATATAATGTTGTTGCAATAAGTGTATCTATTAACGATGATTGAATTTTGCTACGCTTTGCTTCATCATCGCCAGCTTCGTACATTGATGCTAATCCGTATGTTAAAATGCGTGCATACTCGTTTTCTATAATTCCTTGCGCTTGTTTAACTGCTGGTACTGCCATAACTACAGTTTTAGTTAATCCATAAAGCGTATCAACTGAGCCAGATACAAAATTTTTGAATGTAGATTGTACTCCCCAATAGTCATTCTCACTTATTTTCCATTTATTGAATTGTTCATTCTTGAATTGCTTATAGTAATTATCTAAAGTCCTATCTACACCATTCTTAGCTAAATATTTGACAAAGCCTACAACTCCGCCATCTGCATATCCACCTTGTGCAAAGCCACTTAGACGCATTGACTCAATTCCACCAACTACTTCAGGATACTTTCTAACCATCCATTGTGGAATGACGTATTCGCCCTTATGCACTACTCCAGCCACATCGTATGTTGTACCTGAACCTGTAGAGCCACCACCAGCGAATACGTAACCACCATAGGCTTTTACAACACCTTTGGCATTATTAACCAAGTCATCAAGTACTGTTTGTACGGTTTTTTCAGTTACATTTATAGTGCTGGTTGTAAAATTCTCAAGCATTGTTGAAATTTGACTAGTTGCAATACCTATACCGCTTTTAATTGCTTCTTTAATACTACTTGAGACATTTTTTTCAAAATCTAATATTGAATTTAATCCTTTTTCAAAACTTGCATTAGTAGCTTCAGCACTTTTAACTAATTTTCCATCGCTTCCTAATCCAGCTTTCATTATTAGATATATTGAAGTCAAAATTGCATAATCTTTTTCTGGTATTTGGTTTAATTGTTTAATTCCAGCCTGACCCGCTATGGCAGTAAGCCAAGTTTGAAAATCAACCGTCGGCCTATTAGTTTGTGTAAGAAATTCATAAACTTTTGATTCTCCACCCATTTTTTTAGTTAAAGTATCAAATATACTTGTGCCTTTAAGCAAATTGTATCCACTATAGCTAATTAATGATTTTGAATATTCATCAACGCCTTTAGGAATTACTGAGCTTCCTGATATTGTTTTCTCTGTTAATTTGAATGCCTTATCGGCAATTGGTTTATATGATACTTCGGCAGCTTCTTTTTGCACCTTGAATAAATCCCATAAAGCACTACCAAGCTTAAATGTATTGACAGCTATATCTAATGTTAGACCTAAAGTTAATCCCTTTAAGCCAGTACCACCAATCATCATACCAAATCCCAAAGATGTAAACAAGGTAATTAGCTGGTCGGTAATAGATTTTTCAAGGCCTTCGCCTTTATTTATAGTAGCGCTTATAAGTGTTAATGCGAGAGCTGCAGATGTAACTTTTACTGTTGTACTTTTACTATTAAGACCAAGTGCTACTGTAAGTGTAGCTAATGCAATATCTAAAGTGTCAGCATCAAATTTGAATCCTGCACCTTTCTCAGCATGACCTGACATAAGAGTTATAGCTAATAAGGTACTTGCAATTGCCACCATTGGTTTAGCACTTGCTATGCCTGATATAAGCAGTGCACCAGCTGCAATATCGTTTATAGTAATATTATCTTTAACTATCCATTTGACTCCAGATATTGCTATTTCAATAGCAGAGCCAATAATTTGGAATGATGACCTGAATATGCTACCTATATTCTCAATAATATTCTTAAATGCTATTTGCTCTGCAGTTTCTAATTTGTCCATTGGCTGAGATACATATTTAGCTAATTCAGTTAAGAAATCTGCTACACCTTGCGCTATCTGTGCAACTATCTCAGTACCTAAATTGAGTATCTTGAGCGTAATAGGTACTTCTTTGTCTATTAATATCATCTTCAATGTTTCATCAGAAAATAGTGCACTTGTTACCTTAAATGATAAGCCTTCAGCTGTGCCTAATACTGTATTAAAATAAGCAGATGCCAATTGCCCGAATAGTGTTTCTTGATTAATGCCAGCTGCGCTTAACATCTTATCGGCTGAGAAATCATTAAGGTCTACTGTGATTGTTTTACCTTCACCAGCTGGAAGTACGGCTTTATTATTTCCATATATCCCCTTCAATATTCCAATTATGATACCTGCTAAGAAGAGGATATTTGGCCTTAGCATTTCTATCACACCAGAGATAGTCCTAACTACAAGCGAGAGCCCAATTAGAATTACGCCTATCATCGTTATCAATAGCGATATTTTAACTATTTGCACTACTAATTGTTTAAGTAGTGCGGCGTTTTGCCCATTGCTAAGCCAATCGATGAATTTGCTTACTACCATCGATAGATTATCTAATAGCTGTTTCAAATCTCGCTTGTATATCTCAAGGAATTTGACTTTGAGAGTATCTATCTGTTGTAAGAGCACATTGTATGAATAATCTACAGTATCCATCATATCTTTGAATACTTCGTCCATATAATTAGAGCTCTGTGCCTTCTTAATTGTGTCTATGCCTTGTTCTACTTTATCCATGCTATTGATTAATCGCTCAAAGAAGGACAATGACTTCTTCTGTAAGCCAAGTGATTGAATTAGCGATGCTTGCGCTTGCTTGGTAGGATATAGCTCTTTAACTTGCTTGATAATTTCAATTGGACTATACATTTCCATTGTCTGTCCCGTCCAATAACGTGTGGTGATACCTGCTTGAGCTAATGCTGGCTCTTTCTTGACTAAGTCCATCATGAATTGCGAATAAGACGATGCCAATTGACCCGTAGAGATACCTGTCTGCGATATGCCAACGAGCGTACCTAACATTTCAGTTAGCGATGTATTAGATAGCTCTGCAAAGGTACTGACTTGGTTCAATATGCTAACAAAGTCCTGCATATCGAATACGCCTTTTGCAGCTGCAATGGTTATTGAGTTGATTACATATCCCAAGTCGGTAATTGGCATATCAAATGCATTGACTACGTTAAGCAAACTCTTGAATACTTCATTCGGCGCACTTCCAGTAGCATATGCTACTTTGCTAACTGTATTTAGGTATTGCTGAGCCACTTGCAGATTGTCAACGCCAGCACTGCCAATTGTGTATAATGCATCCGCAGCCATCTGAAGCGATATGCCTGCTTCCGATGCAGCTTTGGAGATTATGTTAAATGATTCGTTAGCTAATGCCAAAGCATCGTTAGCCTTACCTACTTCTAAGAACATTGTAGAGGCTAAGCGTGAGGTATATTCTATTTGCGTACCGCTTAATAGCCATTTGGTGAGCTTGTTAATTGTAGAAATCATCAGAGAGCCAACCATACTGAGCGTATAGCCAAGCAGTCTGAACATACCAGAGACATAGTATAAGCCTTGCGCTACTTGTCTGACAAATTTATCTAACTGTCCTAATGCACCGTAGAACTTGCCTAATAAATTCAATGGGAGGGTAAGTATAGACTTGGTTATATTAAATGTTTTCTTGAGCATACCAAATAGTGCTGTGGTATACTCGGCTATCTCAGTCATCGGAGGCTCATTGCCACTGCTCTTCTTAGTAAGCCATTTTGATTGCTTGGTAGTGCCCTTAGGCGCACTTTCTTCAGTTTGTGGCACATTGCCAGTAGCACTTTTAGATTTGGCTGCACGTGTATTAAATAGCGATTTTATCTTATTAGCCAATGAAGTAAACATACTCATGAAGCCACCAGCACTGCCACCCATTGTAGCATTTGCTTTCTTAGATAATGTACTCATAGATGATGCAAATGTACTTAATCGCACATTCAACTCGTCAGTTATGTTAGTATCAACTATAATTCTAAAGCGTAATGTTTTACTGCCAATTGATGTTAACCTGCTAACTGCTCTTGAGAATGAAGTTAATGACCTGCCTAATGCGTCAAATCGATTAGCATCGATGCCAGCTAACGAGCGTTGTAAAGCGTTAAGTGATGTGCGCAACCTTCTTGTATTAGTTGCAAGGTCAGCTGGAAGGTTTAGGCGTACATTTGATAATGACTGAGCCGATGTGTTTAGACGATTAATTTGGTTATTCAGATTTCTAAGTGTGTTCGTAAATTCACGTACATCAGCGATATTTCGTGAATCGATAGTCACTCTTGGCAATCTAATTATACTTGCAACGTTTTGCACATCTCTAAGTGCATCACGTAACTGCTCAGCTTGTCTAATGGCGTTTTCAATATTACTACGTGCAACTATGTTTATACCTACTTCGTATGAGGTTGCCATTTAATCATCTCCTTCGCTGGTTGCTTTCCATTTCCGATAGCTCATTCTTTGCCTTGACTATGGCTTCTAATAGTAGGAAATCATCAAAGCGAATTTCATCTACCGTATTACCTGAAGGTAGGACACGTAAACTTGCAAGTGAGTCGATACATTGCATACATATCCTAAGCCTATCACTATATTTTATCATAAATCTACTTTCGGGAAATAGCCGCACTTTCCCTTTATTGATGATTAAAGTGCGGACTGAGTTGTCTATTATATTTGCGTCGTTTGCTATCTCTTCAATCGTTTTATTAAGATAATCGATAATTGGCCTAATTGCTCTATAATTTAACTGGGATGCAGTAATCTCGTTTATGGGCTTCTTAAAATCCCATGCAACTATAAAAGAAGAGAGGGCACGATAGAACTCGCCCTCTCTAACTAATTGCACTTCTTTAATTGTCGGGCAGTCTCTAACTTGAATCCAGTGCCCTTCAATTTTGAATATCATCTCAGTTTATACATCTCGTTCAGTTTATTGTATAGATTTTGCGCCGTATCATAGCGCATCTTTCTTAAAATGTTCTCTGGGGTTACTGCATCCTTTTCACTCCATTTAACTATAACCTCTGCAAGGAAATCGATTGGTAGACTGTCCATATCTTCAAATGTGACAATTTGCTGGTCGCCTCTATATTCCATCTTAGGTTTACCAAATGCTTGTTGTAATTTCTTTACAGCTAAGGTTGATACCTCTTGGTAAACTTCTACCCAATCTTCTGTTTCCTTGTCTGTTATCTTTCCATCTTGGTCAAAGTACAATTTGACCGTCTTGTTACTTGCAAATAAGCTCATCTAATCCCTCCTTATGTTGTCGGTAAGGTAATACCCGTTAATTCTATACCATCTGCTGGCGCTTTCAATACTAATTTACCCCTTAAGAAATCGCTTGCAGACATATCATGATTAAACTCGGTTACAAATGGTTTGGTAATTGTCATAATAGCAGATTTCGTATCATCCATTGGGCTCTTTAATGTTATCTTTATATTCTGAGTAGATGCAGTACCGCCTGTTAATGCAGCTTGCAATTCAGCCCAATCGTTTAGTGTCGTAAGCTTGTTTACGTTAAATTCTAAGTTTATATCCCATGCATCCATTAGCGCAGGTGCTATCGGTAAATCAACAGGATTACCATATCCCGCACTGCCTTCTAATACATCCATACTCGTTGATAATTCTATATTGGTTACAAGACTTGTCATATTAGTAGTATTAAGCTCGATTGTATAATCTGATGGCCTATAGAACGAGCTATATTCTAAACTACCTTTAATGTCAACTGCCGTCCAATCGGTTTCTAATGTAGGTTCACCTTCACCATATGATTCGGCTCGCACATCTAATGTGATTGATGGAACTCCATCGGCTGGCAACCTACAGCTAAAGCCAGAAAGATATGCATTCTTATAATGGATAACTCCATTTGATGCGTCTCCGTGGTCTATAACTATAAATGCTATTCTTGGGGCTGATGTACCAAGTGATACCTTATTAGATGCATAACTTCCAAGAGCTGCATAAAACATTAAACCTAATATACCGTGCACTGTTCTTGGCGTTGTACCGCTATTTGTTAAATCAAATAAATCTAATTCAATACTACCTTCATACGCTCGCCCGTTGATAAATTGCCCAAGTTTACCTCTTTTGCCTGCTACTGATTCAGAAGCAACTACTGTACGATATTTAGGGTTAATACTCTCACTCTTGAATGGCAGTGATAACTTCCAATATTTATTAGTTACTGTACTTACAATGTATAAAGTTACTTTTCCATCTATCCCTGCATATGCCATTTAATCATCTCCTTATAAGTGCCGTTAGATATTATGATGCTGGGAATAATACACCAGATAATTCAATTCCATCTGCTGGCACTTTCAATGCTAATTTGCCTCTTAGAAAGTCTGTTGATGACATATCATGGTTAAATTCAGTTACGAATGGCTTAGTAATAAGCAAAGTTGCTTTAGTACCTGTTTTCATTGGGCTATCAATGTCTAATTTAATATCTTCAGTACATGCCTTACCGCCAGTTAATGCTGTTTTAAGCGATGTCCAAGTATTTATATCTTTAAGATTGTTAAAATTAAACTCCACTGTTATATCCCATGCATCCATAAGGCCTGGGGCTATTGGTAAATCTACTGGATTGCCAAAGCCAGCACTGCCTTCAAGTGTGTCCATACTGGTCGATAATTCCAAATTTGTGATTAACGAAGTCATATCTGCCCAAGTGCTTCCAGTACCCAATGACATTGTATAATCAGATGGTCTATAGAAACTCTTAAAATCTGCCTTATTTAAGTTAATTGTTGCTGTAGGTGAATATGTTGTATTCATAGATGTAGCTCGAATATCAAGCGTTACTGTAGGTACTCCATCAGCTGGCGCTCTATAGCTAAATCCAGTTACATATGCATCTTTGTAGTATATAACTCCATTTGTACTATCACCGTGGTCAATTTTAATAGCATCTATCTTTGGTGCAGATGTACCAAGCACTATTTTACCTGTACCAGCAGTGTAACTTCCAAGTGCTAAATAAAATAGAAATCCAAGCAGAGCATGTTTATACGTTGCGCCAGAGCTATCAGTCATGTCGAATACTTCAAGGTCTATACTGCCTTCATATGCCCTACCATTTATAAACAATCCTAATTTGCCTCTTTTGCCTGTTACAGCATCGGATGTAACTGTGGTTCGATATTTAGGGTTGATGCTCTCGCTTTTGAATGGAAGTTTCATATACCAGCTTCCAGTATATATAGTTATTGACCCATCGATACCTGCATATGTTGCCATACTATCGCCTCCTAAACGATTTTCGCTTGCAATGGTACATAATTGATTGCGTTCGGTGTTAATTCAATTGATATTATACCATAATTGTTAATCTTAGACATATCGGTGATTGATAGACGTGGGAAAATATATCTTACTTGCTGGTCATTCAATACCCAATCTATCAACAGTGATACATCTTGTTTATTGTAATAAGCATTTTCAAAGATATTTGCATACGTCGATTGACAAGTTAAATTCACTATACTTGTAAATTCAGTCGAATACATTGAGCTTACTAATCCGTTTTTGCCTATTATTGGTTCTATGCTTTGCTTTATATCGAATATAAATTCGCTTGCTTGAATCGATGAATAGCTGCCTAATACTCCTTCTACCCACAATGCATATTTAACTGATATGTTGATTGGCAATATTGGCATTTCAGGTTGCAAGTCACTAATTTCGGTTATTATAGCTGGCACTTGTGGATAGTATATGTCTAAATCTACTGTAGGAAAGCTCATGCTGTTGAAGTTGAATCGTACATAGTCTACATATCCATTAGCAAATCTGTACTTTGAATCATCTTCTATGAGCTGTGCATCAACTGTAGTTAATTGAGCGGCGTCAATTATGTGGCTATCTAACGGATAGTATACTGCATTTGTTTCATCATATCCTTTGAGTATACATACTGTTAGTGCTTTATATAAACTTGGTGTATTTTCTAAAGTTAGCGATAACTTAGTAGATGCGGCTTGCGATAGTAACTTAGCTGAGCGTGTACGTAACCCTCTTACTGAGTCCATATCTTCTTTCGTATATCCAACTTGATATTTGAAGTCGCTTACTCGTAGGCGCTGCGACTGACTATTGATAATCAAATTGGCAAATTTAATCTTCATTCAGCCCACTTCACTTCAAACGATAGATAAAGTGCAGCTACATTCTGTGCTGGAAATATCTTGTAATCAAATGAATCGATAGTGGCTATCGGATATACCTCCTGCATCTTACTAAGCAATTCATCGATATATCCATCTAATGTGTTAAATGCATTCTTCAATGGCACTGTTAAGATAATTCCGTGATGTGCATTGACTTCATACCCACCATATGTCTTTCTTGGTATAGCGCCTTCTACATCGAGTATAAACATCATATTTGGCTGTAAAATTGTCTTAGGGTCATCTACTATCTTAAATGGCAATGTCTTATCTGCTTGAATAGCTTCCTTTAATTTGGCAATTTTACCAAATATTTCCATTTAATCAGCCCCTATCAAATGCATCAAATATGTCTTGAAGTAAATTAGGCTCTTCTGTGTTACTTGCCTCTAAGCCAATTGGTTCAGGCGTAAGTCCATTCTGAATTAGGTTATTGAATACCGATACTGGACTGCCTTGAAATCCATATCGTTTACGTTTCTGAGATACCCAATTCTTTATATCTTCTAACGTAGGACTTACTTCACCACCTAATTCCAACTTATTGGCATATTTAGTCTTATTAGCTACTAATACCTCTGCTAACTCGGCTGTATTCGTTACCTCATGTATGAATATGCCTCGCTCATAATTATCGAATGTAGCTGCAGGCATAGTGCGTCCACCGACGTTTACACTTTCATACACTCTACGCCATATCTTAGAATATGCTTTAGCGCCCTGACGTGCAGCTACTATAGCACGTGAATTGAGATACTTCCTAAATTGCGTTAGAAATTGAGCATAGGTATCAGCATGATAATCTGGCATTTACATCATCTCGGTATTCTGAAATGTCGAATAAGCTTCAAGAGATGGTCTTTTGCAGTGTCTAAGTTGCCATTCACCGTCTGTATAGAGTATGTCTGCAACTTTCTAAAATCTGTGACTATAACCTCAAATGCATCTGCCCTGAAATTATCCTCATCAAGAACAGTACACTCCATCTGATAGTAATATTTCTCTTGGCTCTCATTGAATATTAACAGATGTCTCGGCAGATTCAAAGTATACAATGACGGTGAGAGCACTGTCCCACCGTCGATAACTTTAATTGGCTCTGTGTCTAAAATACTATAAGGCGTCTTTATCTCAAATACTTTATTAAACGTATCAACTGCCTCAACATCAAGTGTGCGATACAGAGTGTTTCGCTCTATCAATATCAAGAGCTCATCATCAGTAAATAGATAGTTATCTCCATCCTTATCACTGATAAGCCACCGAGCTAATGTTATTCGTGGGTCTACTGGTGGCTCTTGTGGTAATTCTTCATCTTCTGGCATCGGCATCACTTCTTTTTCTTATTTTGCTTTTCTTCTTCAACCTCTACTAACTTCTCTATTGATTCTTCTTTTGGCTCTTCTATGACTCCATCCTCGATATAGCACTTGCCATCTTCATCTCTATGAATCGTATATGCTTCGCCATCCATTAAATAGAGCCTTGCATCTGTTGATTGGATATATCTCTTCATGTAATCACCTCTTATGGCTTCTTGTTGTATATCTGTGGTGGCATAGGTGGCTCTGTCTGCTGACTTGGCACTTTTATTGGCTCTTCTGTTTCAATATATTGCCCATTCTCATCTGTATAAATTCTGTAGTAATAGCCATCCTCAAGGTAATATTGCGCATTTGTAGGTGGAATGTACCTTTTCATATTACCACCTCATTATGATACTGTCCAAAGTCCTGCTAATGCGCTATCTCTTACCTCCATTGTGTATTCGCCAACTATTGAGAAGAATCTGTAGTCGCCCGCTACTGGTACTTCTTGCATCGTAAATGGTCTGAATGGTATTAGCTTTGCCTTATTTGGGTCAAAAGCAAGTATGACATCTACTGGTAATTGTGAGGCTGTATTCAATCTTATATTTCCCCATTCGGATACGTATGTGTCAATCATTTGTCCAGCTCTTGTATCGGCAATATTAAGCCATCTCTTTTGCTCAAGCAATGGGTCGAAATAAGTTTGTTTGAATTTCGGATGCATCCACACATCTGTTATTGGTTCTTCTTGTCTCGCATAGTACAGCTTTTCAAGAAATGCTTGGAAGTTAGCTTCGGTAAAGCTACCAGTGCTAAGTATTCCATTTTGTTTTACATAGTACAGTATACCACCCATCATTCTTGGCTCGGTGTTATTGGCTGCATCATGTAGCACACCATTAAGAATTGTTCTATCAAGTAATATTCTCATCTTAGTGAGCTTCTCTGCTATCTTGTCTCTGACAAGTTGCAAGTTGTATTCAGGCGCTACGTTCATTTCAGTATTTGTAAATCTAATACCGTCAGTGAATATCTGTGTTACATTGAATCTCTTAATCGCAGTGACAATACCTGTTGTACTCCAATCTGCGCCTTCTGGCATTGCATCTGATACTAATTGTATTTTCTGCCCTGAGGCTATATTTGCATCTGTACCCGATACAACATCTACAGTAACTGCTGAATTTGAGCTAACTGTTGTAAATCCAGTGACTCTGAAGTAAAGGTCTTTGTACTTCAATATATTTCCAACCTTGACAAGATTGGCTTGTGTACCAATAACTAATTTTCCATCTGCAGCCGTATACGCAGAAACAAGGTCAAATTCAAATGGTGTAGGGTTGTCATCCCACCATTCGATTTTCGTTGATTGTATTGGCTGCCCTCTTGATATGGCATTGAGTATAGGTGTTTGTGGCAATGCCAACTTGAAAAATTCTGTATCAAGCTCTATCTTGTTTTCTGGTATCTGATAACTGGTAATACCGTATGGTGCGCCTTCTTTCACATATGCCATATATTATCATCTCCCTGATAAAAGTTTTTGTGTTTTTAACATTAAACTGTCTGTGGCCGTTGCACTCATGCCATTTACCGTTGCTGTGCCTCGTTGTGACTCCTTTAGTTGCATTTCTAATCGTTGCTGCACAAGAGAATCAACTACATTCTTGAGAGTGGATAGACGCTCATCAAGTATCTTACTTGCATCTGATAACGGCATTGTAGATAATGTGTCTATGTCTACCATGTCCGCTATCTCCTTTGGCAAATCATATGCCTTGACAAGTGCTTCCTTTTGCTTCGTAAGCGCCTCTGAGCGTTCAATTCTGAGTAATTCTTGATATTTCCCCTCTTCTTCCATGCGCTTACGCTCTTCCTCTTTCTTTCTTCTCTCTTCATTTGTCTTGATAGCTTGTGTTACTCGCCTATCCATCTCACTTTCAAGCTCTTTCTTGTTCATCATGACAATATCATCAATGTTGATGCCGAGGTCTTTAGCTTGTCGCTTCAATACCTCGATAGGGTCATCGTTCTCATGGTTAACAACTTCCTCAACGTTTTCGGTTGCCTCAACACTGCCCTCATTGAGTTCAGCGTTAGTGCCCCCGTTTACTTGTTCATCCATTTTCCTTACCTCCTTTGTTATTTTGCCCAACGGCAGTTATACCGTTTGCCTAATTCTAATGCTTTATTTGCTATCTCTGTTTCACCATGCATTAATGCCAATCGGCGTGCATCCGCTAAGTCTGAACAGCTTACTTCCCATTTGCCATTCTTGTATCTTTTGTACGGATATTTACGCTCGCTTGGCATAAGAAACACCGTTTCAGGGTACTTCTCTCGTTTCGGGCTACCAGCTGGTACATTCGCTGGTTGCGTAGGCATACTATCATCTCCTTATCAAAAATATGCCTTGACATAACTCATGAGGCATTAAAAAAGTGAATCCATCTTCATATAGCTTTATTCCGTCGTACTCCTTAATATTTTCTCTATAGATATTATATACTATCTCCATATCCATGTCGTTGAATAGCTTAGCTCGCTCTATGCATACTGGCTCCCCAAATTCATCTGTAAACACTGGCAACCAATCTACATGCACTTCATACATACGGCTCAACGTACAATATGCTTCAAATAACAAATACCTCAATAACACTAACATCTTTGCTACTAAACAAGCGTATACTAAATAATTAATCGAATCATCGTATTGTTCAGGTTGCAATTGCTTCAATGAGTTCTTCATCATTTCATTTGCAAAATGGACAGATGAGTCAGTCAGTCCGTCTATTTGGTCAAACATATCACCTATCGGTTGCACACCTGTATATTGAGTTACAAATTCTATTGTCCAGTCTACATAACCTAATATTATCTCATTATAATCCATTGAATCAATTTCATATGCATTAATCTTCATCTGAGTATACTTTACAGCGTCTGCTGATAGTGTAAATAGAATATCTCGTATTTTCTTAATAGCTGTTTTCTCAGTATATTTTGGCTTAAACTTTTTCATCTGACCTCACCTCGGTCTTACCTCCATTACCACGTTGACTGTTATTTGGCACTACTATGCTTATCGGTTGAGGTGGGTCTTGATTTATACGCTCTTGTTCTAATTCATAATTGATGCCAAGACGTTCAGATGCAGTTTGCTTCGATAGTATACCCATGTTTATCATCTGAGCAAACCTTTGCACATCTTCAAGTATATCATTAGGTATTATATCATCTGAGTAGATTGAGAAGTCGGAATCGTAGCCCTTATACAACGCTACAAGCCTCAATGCACGCTTTAATCCGTTATAGTAGTTCTTCTTGTATGTCTCTATTTTCTTGACTAATTTCAATAATTTCAGCCTTAACGCATACCCAGTGCTCTCTTTGACTTCAGATAACATCAATTCAGGGTTCTTTGACTTCAGATAGTCCTCTAAATATTTGACTTTCTGCAGCATTGATGGCATTACGTCACCTTGATATTCCAATATGCTTACAGTTGCGCCATCAGGCACTGCCCACATATTATCCTCTTCTACAAAGCTTTTTGCATCTCTTAAGCCCGAAATAATGAATCTTGGCTTGGCATATATATCTTCTATCGTGCTCATACGGCTTAATGTTGAGTTTATTTCGTCAATTGTGGAGTAAATTACGTCTAATTCTGAATCTCCAAAGATGTTATCACGCAAAGATGGCTTGTTTATCACGTGAATTAGCATGAAATCACCATATTGATGCAGCACGTTCTTGACTAATTTGTCATTTATGTAGAATTTTGTCGATGTTTTAGTAAATTCTTCTCTAATTGAGGCTGTATTTCCCTTTTCATCATAGCCAGTGTAGTATAAATTCCATTGTTGAACGGAATTTAGGTATGGAATATACGAAATTTGAATGGAATCGAGCCTTGGAACGCCCAAAACTGGCTCTCCATCATCGTTTACACCGAATTTTATGAATGTATCACCTAAAATTAGACCTTGAAGGATGTATAAATTGAGCATATTTGAAAACTCCACAGATGAAATGAAGGAGTTTAGATAGTCTTTGAGCTCTGAATCATCACTTTCAACGTGTAAATTCGTGCCTGTTATCAAAATGTAGTCGGTTGAGATGATTTCATCTGCATAATTAACCAACGAGCGAGTGATATTTCTCAATTCGCCTCGTTTATCTTCTTTGTAGAATAGCTTATTTTGCTTACAGTAGTCTAATGTATACCGTTTATAGAATTTATTTAGCTCGTTACTATAGAATTTAGTCGCAAATATCTCCACATAATCATCTCCTTAGAATAAGTCAACTGAGAATGAGAACGCTCTTTCACCTCTAACTCCCCAACATGCCAAGGCAAGCGCTATTATGGTGTCGTCATGCACTTCTTTGCTCTCACTTCCCATCTTTATAGTGTGGGCTAACTGCTCTTTACGATAATACTTTAGCTCAGTTATTAGCACATCATCTTTGTACGGTAATATTATATCCTTTCGTTCCATAGTCAATACTAAATTATCGATTATATCTATTTTACTTTTGCTTGTTAAGGTTATCGGCTCTGCATCTTTTATCTTCTCTGCCACTGGACGCCCAACTGTAGTTGCGTCTACATATACTGTAGCATTATACTTTGCAGATAACTTATTGGCCACATCTACTACATATTCGTATGTCGTGTTGTTGAATCTTACTATCTCAGCTATCGTGTATGGCCTATTGGTTATATCAAGCACGATGAATACGTTATAGTCATTAACTTGAGCTATGTCTAACCCAATTACATACTCGTGATTGTGCCTATAACCTGATGGCTCGTAATCTTCAAGCACATTCTTCAATACTCGCCATGGAAATACAGCAGTGCTATCGTCTATAAATTCGCCCATATACTCTTGTCGCCAGATGTAGTCGGGTATTTTAGCTTTTTGCTTCTCTATCTCTTCTCTATTCAAAAACGGATTGTCGTATACCGTCGCATGAAAGTATTTGTAATAGCCAGTTGTATCACTTTGCGCATCTTGGTATAAATTGAAGAAGTAATTCCTTCCATATGGTGTACTTTCTAAGTATATTTTAGCATTTGTGTCTAATCGCATAGGGAGTATAACCGAATTAAATATCTCATCATCAACGAATGCAGCTTCTGTTAGCAATATGAAATTCGTCTTTCGTCCACGGATGAATTTGCCCTTGAATGCAGTTGACCTTACTATTATGCGTGAACCATTCTTTAACTTTATCTCTGGAAATGGCGCTACTTTCGGTGGCTCTGCTAAGAACATATTGAATGGATGCTTATCTGAATTGATGAGCTGCGGAAATGGATTTGTCTCAAGCGCTGTAACTATTAAATCGAAATATATCTTTGCTTGGTCGATAGATGGCGCTGTGATTAAACTTGTCGTCTTTGGATGCGTGAGCGCATATCTGAATACTTTCGATGCCAAGTAAGTCGTCTTTCCAAACCTTCTACCTGCTACTACTACATTTATCTCTCCATCTAAATTCAATAATTCTATGTGCTTCTTTCCTATCTTCTTGAACCCATATAATAACATTGCAAATGTAACTTCATCATCCATCATTTTCGCTATCTGATTCAATACTACCTTCTCTTTCGATAGCTTCTTCAATTATCTTCTCTCCTTTCATTGTCTCAATAGCACTTACTAAACCAGCTAATAGCTCGTCTCGCTCGTCACCCTTTTCTCTGTGTTCCTCTGCTATTAGCATCCTAACCTCCATCGATGAGACTTTGTAGAGCTCAACTAACCAATTCATCGTCGTCGCCCGCATCTTGTTCCATAAACCTCTGTCTATTATCTCGGTCAGTAACTTCTTAACCTTCTCAGATAACACTATGTGATTCTTATGCGTGCGCCTTAGTATCTCTATCTCACTTAATTTGTCTAATAGCTCTTCGTCCACAGATGTGTCAAGCTCTATCGTTACGCCATCTCTGTGCCCATTGTGCTGGCTCAAATCAGCTAATGCTATGCTTATACCATACTCCTCTTTCATCACTCTGATTATCTCTCGATATGATGCGCCACTGTCCATCATCTTATTGATTACTTCTATATACTGTGGGAAATTTCTGCATAACCTGCATGACCTATCTATGAAACCGTGCACAGATGGGTCTACTTTCTTTGTTTTCTTCTTACTCGCCTCTGCCATTTTAACACCTCCTGTTCAAAGTTTATTATATCACATGAACGGTATCGGAAAAATCATCAAATGTGGTTGAACGCTATAGCCGAAATCATCAATTGTGGTTGCTAAACCCCACCCTTTTCTCTCTGCGTGATAGACAAATAGAGGTAGCAAGCTATAACACGCATGGATGCTTGATATACGAACGCTGTAACAATTCCAACGTTCCAAATATCGCATGAATAAACGAGTTAGAAAAATGCAATATAAGATATGTTATATTGCATTTCTTATCTTATCGTGATTAGCGCTCGCATGTTGAGACTGCTAAGTATATCGGATGTGTTCGATATGGACGATATGGCCGAACGATGTATAAAATTAGACTTTGTCTAATCAATCGCGCGAAAAGTGAACGAAAAGTGAGCATTGATGCGGTTTCCGGAGTGTCAAGCGTGACCGAGCGAGCATTATCTCACGCTCTACTCTACACATTTGACAATCGCATGAATCAAATTTGTAAAGGCATCGTATCACATCGCATCCAAGCGGTTCTACGCATTCTCATCAATCCACGAATTATTAACGATTGATTTATATTATATTACAATTTACACAGAAAATGAGATAAAATAAAAGGTATACAATCGTATACCTTCCAAATTAGTTTATACTAATTCTAATTTTCAGATCGAAAATTGAGAATAATTTAATTATATTTACCTTATTCAATTAAACTGTACAAAGTATAATTTGTAGGATGTATAAAATGGAATGATTGTATACTAATGTATACCATATGAGCATAAAAAAAAGAGACTCTCAATAATGAGAGTCTCTTAATTAGTGTTACTTTTCAAAATATATCTTGTTTTAACAGCGGATACGGATTGATTACAGTATAAGTTTGATATTGTGTTTCTTCTACTAATATGTATATATTAAAGTTATCTTGCCAGTTTCTAACATGATACATCGTACCATCTTTGTCTTGAACAATTCCTTTCTCTGAATCAATTACGCAAATTCTAGGTTCAGCGATAAGAATATCATGAACTTGAACAATTACATATTTTTCTCCGTTAATTTCTTCAATAGGTACACAAATATCAAATTCATACTTACTTACATCTAGACCATCTACAAATTGTTCGAGCGTTACTTCTTTCATGCTATTCATCTCCTTTTTAGATTAATGTTCCATTATTAGTAAAACTAATAACATAAATATTAAGTAAGACATAAACTCAATAAGGTACTCTACTTTTGCTCGATGTTTCATTGGATTTCATCTCCATAAGTTAAATTAACTTCGTTATCCTGTAATAACTGTTTCACCTTTTTAATACCTTCCATATACTCCACGCTCCTTTTTCTTTTTTTTCGTGAGCTTTTGCTCACGTTCGATTATATCTTATCACATTTATTATCGTTTGCAAAATTTGAGAAGTCACGAAAAATCGAGCATGAAAGAGATAGAAAAAGTATTTTTCATGTGATTGACTTTATATATATTATTTCCATTTTTATTTAACTATTTTCAGAATTTCACAAAATTCGATATGAAGGTTCTATCACTTACCTGTCACTTAGTTTTACCTTACTTACTTATATTATACTTATTACAATATCAGATTTAGTTCAATCTCATTATCTACCTATTCCATATCGAATTAATCTTACCTTACTCACTTATCACGCTCGAATATCTCTACTCGCTTAGTCATTCCTTCCTATCATATCCATACCATACCAAATTAGTTCCAACTAACTCACAGGTAGATGCGTACACACGCATAAGGTCATCGATAGTCTACGCATAGCATGAGCATAACAAAAGCCCGATTTTTCCTTAGAGTGTACGCATTTTGAAAAAAGTTCGCAGGATTTCCAGCGTGAAATAAAAAAAAAGACCGCTGAGTAATCAGCGGCCTTTATATCAATTGACAAATTATAATTTCTCAATATAAATTGCACGGTTAGAATTGTATCTGATAGACTTAGCTAATCGTTCAGGCAATTCAGAATTTTCTGAAACCTTAAAGGTACTCGAATATCGGTTATCGTAGTATGCTTCTATAAATGAAATTTTAGAAAATCCAGCATCTTCAAACTCTACAACAACAAAATTATTATAGACACTATTACAAGGAAGAAAGCACCAAAGCCCTTTTTGAACAAAGAAAATCAATGATTCTCTATCTTCAAGTACTTCTACAATCTTATCAATGTTTTCTTGCACCTCAATCACTCCTTCACATTAATATAGTCTTCGATTGTTTCTTGACCATCTAAAACGTCTAAATTGTCTAATTGAAAATCAAAGCTCCCATCAGGATAAAGAATTAATCTAAAACTTGGTAAATCAACGATAATTTTTGAAATCTTTCTTTTTTCTCTTCGTATCTTAACAATAGATTCTTCAATAAAAGCAACCTTCAATAACTGTCTGATTATTTCTACATCTTTATCAGAAAATTTTAGCTTTTTCGTTCCATTAAACGAATACCATCTTTGAAAATAAATATCAAAAGTAAGATACCTCAAATCATCTTTAATATAAATTGAATCAGTATGATAAGAAACATAAGAACGATTTGAAGTCTTAAGAAATAAATCGATAAATTGTAATTGTTCAATTGAACAAATATAATAAAAGTCATCATCACGAAATGTTATAACCGTGTCATCATCAAAAATAACATCTACACGCTCTAAATCTTCAGTGTTTTCGTTATAATATCGCTTAATTTGAACACCTCGACCATCGAAAAACTCTTCAAATTGAATATCATCAAAGTAAACCTTTTCGTAAAAGTCAATTTCTGAAATGTACTTACTGCATGAAAATTTACCATAATTGTCAAAATAAACATAAAAATTAAGAGTAAACTCATCATATTGAATACCAAACGAATCAAGATAAACTCTTTCAAAAAGTCTCATCATAGTATCATTATTTTTCATTTCAATCACTCCTTTTCAATTTGATATTCAAATTTAGCATTACAAGAATTTGACTTATAAAATACCATTCTAACACCTTTTAAGCTAATAATTACCTTATGCTTTGTTTCCTTTATCTTTGCTTCCTTAAAATATTCTTGGAAGGTATCAACAATAATTGTTGTCAAGTCATTTGTAATGTAGGAAGTATAAAAATAAGTGTCATCATCTAAATGTAAATGAACAAAATGTTTGTGTTGTTCATAAGTAAACTGTAACGATGTTCCTATCTTTACAATTTCCTTATCTGTCTGTGATTCAAGAATATCAAGCAATCGCATTTTTTCAGTAGGTAATGCGATAAAATGGTCATTCTCAAAACGGATAACAAAACCTTTGTAATCTACATCTACACTCTTTAAGTATCCTGAAGAAATATTTTTTATTACAGCCATCGCATCAGAAAAAAACAAGTCAAAAGGAATTTCATTAAAATCAAGCTTTATAAATTCCTTATCCGATAACTTTCTAAAACATATAAAACGGCCTGCATCTACATCATCAAGAACAAAGAAAAAATTATAATCATCTAATGGGCCAACACTCATAATGTTAATTAATCCTCTTTCAAATTTCTTCAATAATCCCTTTTCCATATTGTTCAACTCCCTTCATTTATTCGATGATGTTAATAACAGAGATAACAAGAAAATATAAACCGTAATAATCCAGCTTTTCAATTGTTTCTTGACTTTTTGCTTCATACTCAACACCTTCAATCAACAAACTGAAAACAATTACCAGCATTCAATAAAGATGGTAATTCCTTCAGAATTTGAATATTCCTACCATATAATGATTCTTGATACTTTATAGGTACATATAAACACGCATCACTTAAATTTTGATAATCAGTGATGCGATACTTCGTATCATGAAATAATACGATACCTTGCTTATCATCCAGCAAGGTTAAATCTTTTACACGCTTCAAAACATCTGAAATAGGTAAATAAGCATAATTAATAATACCTATTTCAGTAGTATAAAAACAACCTGAAAACATACCATCAACAAAATCAACATCCGTTAATAACTGTTTCACCGATAGACTTCTCATACCTCAACACCTCACCTTTTTTTATATTCGTGAGCTTTTGCTCACGTCTACACACATTTTATCACATTTATTTATTATAGCAATTGCCATCAAATCCATTTACAAACGATTAAATGGAACTATTAGCATAATCCTTCTAATTCCTTTAATTTTCTAAAATTTTCGTATGCTATCAAGAATTTTACTTGTTCCATTTCTTAAAATTAATTAACTTAGCATCGCATTATGGAACTAAACAATCAAAATTAAATTTAAGTTTGAAATTAAATTATTATTCGTTATTCAGTTATAAATATCTAATCAAATTAGTCAAAACTAACTAATTAT
>Ga0208695_1001027_pt1 | contig 25116 bp, 28 predicted proteins | sample AD_UKC111_MetaG_FD_184449 | JGI IMG/M metagenome (GOLD analysis project Ga0208695, IMG submission 184449) | Active sludge microbial communities of municipal wastewater-treating anaerobic digesters from Hong Kong - AD_UKC111_MetaG (SPAdes)... | ecosystem: Engineered > Bioreactor > Anaerobic >...
CAGGCGCTAGCCTGTTCATTTTACCCTTGACCATCCATAGGGAAGCAGTTACTAACTTGTTTGCGGAATTTTGAGCTATTTTACGAAACATTGTGCTAATCTTTCATGTTAACTTTACAGAGTCCATTTTAAAGTTTTTAATTGTTATTTATTGATAAAAAGAACTTTTCCGGCACCCTTAGTAACCTGCTCAAAGGCCTTATCACAATCAGAAAAACCAAACCTGTGCGTTACAACATCCAGAATATTTATGCGTTTCGCAGATATCAAAGATGTAAGGTTCCACCAGGTGCTCCATATTCTGCGCCCGAATACGCCTTTAATTTGCAATCCCTTTAGGTTTATGTCAGTCATAAGATTGATCGGGATAGCGCCTCCAGGATGACCTACTGTGACGAGCCTGCCTTCAAGACGAATAAAATCAAACAGGTTTTTATATGATGCAGCAGAACCGCTCATTTCAATAACAAGATCCGCACCGCCGCGTTGTGCTGTAAGTTTCTTAATCTCTTCCACAGGATCCTGTGTCTTTACGTTAATTGTAATTGCACCCATTTTTTTTGCCATATTTAAACGATATTCGTCAATATCCGTTGCAATAACATTCGCCGCGTTACCGGATTTAAGAATCATAACCGCCAGAAGTCCAACAGGGCCGCAGCCGTTTACGACTACCGTATCTCCTGGTTTTACCTGTCCTTCCTCCACTGCGCGCATTGCCACGCCGCCGGGTTCTAAAAGAGCGCCCTCTTCAAATGACACATTTTCCGGAAGTACAAAAGCAACCTTAGCAGGTGCTAGTGCGTACTCTGCAAAGCATCCATTGTAGCTAGTACCGTATACGCCCATATCTGCACAGTTGTGCGGCATGTCGTTCTGGCACTGATAACATACACCACAGGGTATATGGGTCTCAAGCGCCACCCGCTGGCCCACACTGAGGCTGCTTACATTGCTTCCAACCTCCACAATGGTTCCTGAGCATTCATGTCCCAGAACCAGTGGCCACTGCACGTTAAATTTTTTCGCAAAATCCTGTCCACCTTGATTCCAATGATAATAATGCATGTCCGTTCCGCAAATGGCAGCCGCTTCTACTTTAATAAGCACCTCATCCGCTTTAGGAGAAGGCTTATCAATATCTGCGTATGTCACTCCCGGATATGCACCTGTTTTAATAATTGCTTTCATTCTAATTTCTCCCTTTTCCACATATTTGTCAAAATATTTGCCAAAGATGATTTAAATTTTCTCTGTACAATTCTCACCCCCTTCATTGTTTCCGGGCATATTTATTAATATTGTTTAAACCGATGAATTCCCGAACTTCATCGGCCGTTGCCACTTCATAGCCTATTAGCCTGACTACCTCCGCTATTTTTTCTACCAGCTCCGCGTTCGTCTTTGCTGTCTTTCCCGGTGCGTAAAAAATGCTATCCTCAAATCCTACCCGGATTATCTTTGCACCGGCAGCAACAGCTGCGGCCAACATAGACAAGTCCCTCATTCCATGCTGTTGAAAATACCATACAGCATTATCGGGCATTAGATTCACCATATACTGCATGTTAACACTACAGGATGGCTGTGATCCCACAAAACCCATAGGAATCCCGTATATAATAGGCAGCTTCAGTACGCCCTCTTCTTTAAGCACTCTTACTGTTTCAAGCATACCCGGCTCAAAGCATTGCACTACAGGGACAACATTATAATCCTGCATCATTTTTGCCCATATGCGGATATCTTCAGGCTCATTCACAAATGCAGCTTCTCCAAGATTTACCGACCCCATGTTAATTGCAGATATTTCTACTTCCGGTAGGCTGATAACAAATCCTCTCTCCTCAACTGAAAGCTCGGATACACCGCCCGTGGAACCTTCTATCAAAATATCGCACTTGTCTTTAATTAATGATATTGTGCGTTTAAACTGAGTAATATCATTTGTAAGATGTCCATTCTCATCCCTAACGTGCATGTGAACAATTGTTGCACCATTTTTATAACATTCTATTACATCCCCTGCAATCTCTTCAGGTGTCATAACGCTGATGTATTCTTCCTTCGTGCCCCGGTATTCCGATTTTTCATCTTGATGCCTTGCAGCAGGTGCAACTGCAATTGCGATTTTTCTGCTCATATCTGACATCATAGTATTCCTGCCTTCATAGGTTTATTTACAAGTGTCTTTGGAATTTCACCTTTCATAGCCGCAATTATATTCCCGGCAGCTATCATACCCATATTTAACCGGGCTTCTTTAGTAGCACTGCCAATGTGCGGCAGTATCACAATATTATCCAGCTTTGCCAGCTCAGGATCAAATTCCGGTTCATTTTCAAAAACATCAAGTCCTGCTCCGGCAATCTCACCCGTTTTTAATGCCTCAATCAATGCCTTCTCATCAACAATGGGGCCTCTTGCCGCATTTATCAGTATTGCAGTATTTTTCATCATTTTAAACTCGTTCTTTCCAATTAAATGCCTGGTTGATTCCAGAAGTGGAACATGCAGGGATATGAAGTCAGACTCTTTAAGCAAAGTTTCTTTGTCTGCAAATACTGCTCCCGTCTCCTGTTCGAATTTCTCATTCCTGCATACGTCATTATATATTATTCTCATATCAAATCCCCTTGCTTTTCTGGCAAAAGCGGATCCTATTCTTCCAGATCCTATTACTCCAAGGGTTTTTCCAGTAACCTCAAAGCCTACAAACAGCTGGGGGGACCATCCTTTATACTTACCCTCCCGTGTGAATTTGTCTGCTTCAACAATCTTCCTTGCAGCAGCAAACAGCAGCGCCCAAGCAATCTCAGATGCGGCATTCGTTAAAACATCAGGAGTATTGGTAACCATTATCCCTCTTTTAGATGCCTCGTCAATTTCAATGTTATTATATCCAACCGCATAATTGGCGAATATCTTACAGCTTGGCATGCTGGCATCAAGCACCTCTGCATTTATAATATCCGTAACCATTGTAAGGACTGCATCTCTTCCCTTAACTTCCTTCAGCAATTCCTCTCTTGTCAGCGGCCTGTCATATGGATTCACATCCACATCACAATGCTCTTTAAGCATATTAATTACCGGCTCTGAAATCATCCTTGTCACATACACATTCCATCTTTTACCCATTTTTCTCCTCCTAATATGAAAATTCCGAAGGATAAGACTCTTTTGTATTATTTCCTTTTGACTATATCTTCAACAGCAGCAACAATATCCTCAACCGATAAGCCGTAAATATCCAGTAGTTTATCTTGAACACCGGATTCAGTAAATACATCCTTTATTCCTACAAACTTCATTGGTACGGAACAATTTTGAACAACCACTTCTGCAACAGCACTGCCTAAGCCGCCTATGATACTGTGTTCTTCAACTGTAACTATAGCACCTGTCTGTTTTGCGGCTTCAATAATACATTGCTCATCAATAGGTTTTACACATGGCATTTCAATCAGTTTTACATTATATCCCTTTTCCGCTAATATCTTTTCTGCATCAATGCACCTTCCGACCATTACGCCATTACATATAATTGCGGCATCCTTGCCTGATTCTTTTAATACATTAGCTTTGCCTATACTAAACTTGTAGCTGCTGTCAAAAACCTTTGGGCTCTCATATCTTCCAAGCCTGATATATGCAGGCCCGTACTTCTTGGCAACTTCTTCCACTATTATTTCAGTAGATGCAGCGTCTGCCGGCACCACAACCATCATATTCGGTATGCTTCTCATAAATGAAACATCCTCTAGGCTCTGATGCGTGACTCCTTCAATACTTCCGGACAAACCTGCCATACCTCCTGCAACCTTTACGTTCAGATTCGGATATGCAATAAAGGTTCTCACCTCTTCAAGCGCCCTCATACAGGTAAATACCGCATATGAAGCTGCAAATACCAGATTCCCCACTGATGCTGCTCCCGCAGCCACTGTCATCATGTTCTGCTCCGCAATACCCACATCTATTACCCTTTCTGGGTACTTTTTTGCCATATCGCCAAATCCCATCGACTTGCCTGTATCTGCCGCAACTGCAATTACATTTTCATTCTTTTCTGCCAAACGGAGAACTGCATTGCCAAAGGCTTCTCTTGTTGATATCCTATCCATTTCCTGCATAAAAATCCCTCCAATTGTTATTCCAATTCCTTCAATGCCTGCAAATATTGAGCTTCCGTAGGCATTTTCTGATGCCATGCATTATTGTTTTCCATGAAGCTTGCGCCCTTTCCCTTTATTGTATGGGCTATAATCACAGTTGGTTTGCATATTGACATTTTTGCCATTTCAAGCTTGTTTATAATATCGTCCATATTATGTCCGTTAGCTTCATATACACGCCAGCCAAAGGCTTTCCATTTATCGACAAGAGGTTCCAGGCACTGTATTTTGTCTGTACATCCTCCGCTCTGGAAGTGATTGTAATCAACTATTGCTGTTAAATTATCAGCACCGAAATTTGGCGCCGACATTGCAGCTTCCCAAACAATTCCTTCGTCCAATTCACCGTCACCCAATATTACATACACCCTTGCAGGACTCTTTCTAAGCTTTAATGCCAAAGATACTCCAAGACCAGCCGACAGTCCATGCCCTAAAGAGCCTGATGTCATATCCACTCCGGGCGTTTTCCTCATATCCGGGTGTCCCTGCAGTCTGCTGCCCGGGAATCTTAAAGTATTAAATAATTCCTTGTCAAAGTACCCTTTCTCAGCCAAAGCTGCATATATAGCCGGAGAAGCATGCCCCTTCGACAGTATGAGTCTGTCTCTGTCTGCCCAGTCGGGTTCATCGGGTCTGACATTCATTATCTTAAAATATAATGCTGTTACAATATCCGCACATGAAAGTGCAGGGCCCGGATGTGTAGCGCCTCCAGCTTTATAAGCCATTTCTATGATGTCTCTCCTGATTGTTTTTGCTATCCGGACCAATTCTTCATTCTTGCAAGTCATTTGCCATTCCTCCTAATTAGCTAGAGCTTCTTTTAGTATATTTATAGTGTATTAACCCTTGTGTACAAATAATTATCTTCATAAATCCCCTTATAGCTGCAATTCGTTAAATACTACCGTATAAAAAGAAAAAGTAATCTGGTTATCGATCATAGCCATATGCATGATTTCTCCCCTCTGTCCTGCAGATTCAGTTGCCGAATCAATAATATGCGGTTTTCTGATTGCTTTCAGCAATATCATCTCCGGACAGACCCTGCGGATAATAAGATATATATCCATTATTAGCAAACTTCATGCCAAACCGTAAGCCAAGTAATTTCAATGTTTTCGAAATTATCTTTTTTTTCACAATGCCATTATTGGTAAAAAAAAAGTATAAGTCTCACACTTTGGCTAAAGCACTGGTTTTAAGGCATTTCCCATATCGAGAAAAAAAATTCCCAATATGGGAATTTTTCATTGTTTAATATTGTATTCAGCAAGTTTTCTATATAAAGTAGTTTTACTGATTCCAAGAACTTTTGCTGCTCGTAGTTTTCCTTCGGTTGAAGATCCATACTTTTTGATTGCTCTGTAAATCGCTCTTTTTTCAATTGTTTTGAGTGATATCAATTCTGAATCTTCTAGTTCATCAGTATCCTCTCTAACTTTATTCAGCAGCTTTCTTGGCAGAATATCCTCCTGTATTATTTCTCCAATATTTACGGTTATTAGATATTGAACAAGGTTTTCAAGTTCTCTTACATTTCCCGGCCAGTTGTATGAGTTCAGGATATCTATTGCATTCTTACTTATTATTTTGTTTTCAACATTGAACTTCTTTAAATACTCATCCATAAAGTGCTCAAGCAGCAACTGAACATCTCCATGTCTTTCCCTTAAGGGGGGAACAGTAATTGGTATAACATTCAATCTATAGTATAAATCTTCTCTAAAATTGCCTTCCTCAACCATTTTCTCAAGGTTCTTGTTTGTTGCCGATATAATCCTTACGTCTATGTCCCTTTGCTCAATTCCTCCTACCCGCTCTATAGTTCTGTCCTGCAGCACCTTTAGTATTTTTGCCTGCAGATAAAACGGCATATCACCGACTTCATCCAAAAATATGGTACCTTTGTTAGCCAGTTCAAACTTTCCGGGCTTTCCTGCCCTGCTGGCTCCTGTAAAAGCGCCTGTTTCATATCCGAATAATTCACTTTCCAGCAATTCTTTAGGTATTGCAGCACAATTTATCGAAATAAACGGATTATCATATCTGTCACTGGAATAATGAATGGCCCTGGCAAACAATTCTTTGCCTGTGCCGCTCTCACCAAGGATTAATATATTTGCGCTGTTATCCGCTACTGTTCTAGCCAGTTCTTTAGCCCTTTCAATTGCCTTGCTTTTTCCAATTATGTCATCGAAAGTTATTTGCCTGTTCTGAAATGCTTTGCTGTAAATACGGCTTCCAAACTTGTCAACTTTCTTGAAGCTTATAACTATGCCTACATTCTCACTTTCCTTATTCATGGCGGTTATGAATACTCCATATACCTTGTCTCTTATTTTGACCTCATCATATGAGGTATATTCACTGCTGTGCAGAATATTTTTAAGATCCAGATCCGGTAATATTTCATCAATACGTTTATTTTTTACTGTTCCTTCGTTTATACCTAAAATTCTTAATGCATGTTTGTTTACATTTGTTATTCTGTTCTCGCTGTTAAGTATTACATATCCGTCTGATATTGTATTCAAAATCTGGTCCAGCATTAAATTCTGCACCTTTATTTTTTCAAGCATATCGTGCTCTTTCAGCTTCGAGGATATTAATTCACACATTCCTTCAACAAAGGATAATAGTGAATCCTTCTTGGCAATAAGCCTTTCTCTTTGAGCATTGTTATCGCATATAAGTCCCATACATCCTATCACTTTGCCGTCTAAGAATATTGGGCACTCCAGTCCTACCGTTTCTGTGCACTCATTTCTCCTGCTGCATTCTGCACATATAATATTTTCACGGGGGCTCATATTTATAATTGACTGTCCTGTTTCCATTGCTCTTTGTATTATGCCATTGGAAACGGCCTTTGTTTCTTTCCATGTGCCGGCTATTATTGTCAAATTTGTATCCACTACTGCGCTTTCAATATCTAAAGAATTGGTTATTGCTTCTGTTACTGTCTGTATAAAATCCTTAATTTCAGATAAATGTGCCATTGGTTGTCTCCTCTCACAAGTAATCATTTATTCTATAGGTTTGCATCAAATTGTTTTTCAAATGATATTCCAAAAAATCGAATTTAAATACTTATTATTTATAAATAACATATTCTGCATGAGCTTTCTTTTCCCTTCTTTTTTACGCTGGGTCTTTAATTATATATACTTTTATGGTTTTATCTCTATTGTATGCCCAGAAGTTTTTCTGCCCTCTTATCCCTTGTAAATCCTTGAATCATAAGGAGCCTGTCATATATCATCAGTGCTTTTTCCTTCTGGCCTGTTTTTATATAAGTATTTATTACCTGAATAAATACAGCCTTGTCAATATTTGCTTTGGACATGGCGAATATGATTTCAAAAGTCCTGTCAAAACAGTCTGCTGCCTTTTGGAACTCTCCCGACTCGGAATATATTATTCCCATTGCACCCAGGATCTCCACCTTCAGGTCATTATCCTTACAGTTTCCCTCAAGAGCCTCAGCAAGGCATTTTATGGCCGCTGCATCATCCCCTCTTTTATGGTGGGCAATTCCCAGTACTCTCAAGGCATGCTTTCTTTCATTCATATTAAGCATTCTTGAATCAAGGTATGCCTCTATATACCTAACAGCCTTGTCGTTATCCCGATCCAGGTATTTAAGCCCTTTCTTCAGCCTTCTTTCTGCCATTGTTGAGGGCATGAACCATAATAGTATTACTACCATGGACATATCTCCTGTAATTATGAATGTCTTTAGCTCCTCTGACAGATGTTCAAACAATCCTAAGATATACATTATATTTATGATAACTGCAATCACCCATAGAAAAATCTTTAAAAATGCTTCAATAAACCTTTTTCTGTTCACCTTTTCACCTTCATGAGCCCTATCAATTTTACTTCAGTAAATATCGTTGCACATAATATAAACTTTTATGATAAAAAACGCGGCTGCAATAAAGAATAACGGCTGCAGCCGTTATTCTTATTTTAATATCTTTAATGAACTGATGATTGATTTTACTTTAGCCTCTTGCTCATCAGTGAAATCATTCTTGTAATGGGATATAAAGGAAATCACCTTATCCTTATATTTAAGCCTGTGATACATCATGGCTGTATTGGTAGCTTTGTCGAACACCAGCGCCCCATAAGCCGTTCCAACATCAGGTATGTCTATGTTATTATATCTCTCTACCTGGAGGTATTCATCCAGACTCAACTCTTCCTTTATTCTATCTTGGTTGATTTCAAGCTTTTCGTCGGTCATTTCATTAATTATAAAATATAAATCACTTTCTGTCTTGAAGGTAACTGTATAAGATTTCAGCTGTTCGTCGGATTCCTCCTTGCTTTTGGTGAACTCTTTCTGCATATCTATGCTCCAGTCTCCGTCTCTGCCCTTAAATAGGTATGTATCGGCTTCCTTTATACATCCTGCTGCAAGTAAAATCAGTATTGAAGCCATAATTATTACCAGAACTCTTCTCATAAACGTTCCTCCCTTATGCCGCCTTTGCAGCCTTTCCTTTTTTAGCCAGAGCAAGCAACAGCCCCAGTGCAATGGATAGAAATGCAGATATAAGGACTCTGTATTGAGCCGGCAGCATGAATACTATTGTATGAGCAGGTATCCAGAAAAAAGGGCATGTTTTCAGCCAACTGAATTCGACAAGAGAATGCCAGTCATTCCTGTCGATCAGGCTGCTGATTGTAGTTCTGCCTTTGCTGCTTTCATATCTGCTGTCGATATACATATCTGTAAATCTGTGAAAAGCCATCATTATAGGTCCAAAGGTAAGATTCATGATGGTACTTGTAAAAAAGGCCAGTGCCAGTGCAGAATCCTTGAAGGGCAGCCTTCCCGCTGCCTGAGCTGCCGACGTGCCGCTCATATATACCGTAAATACAAGGGTGGTCATCATCCCGATGATGCCCCATATTATAGATTTATAAAATACACCTTTTGGAATTTTCCATTCTCCTCTGAGAACTCTTATTCCGAGCAAATCTCCCATAGTCGCCAGTATGGCAAACTTGATGAATCCCATTAAATAAGGATGGGCATCGGTAGCAGCCATAAATGCCGACCGGGTAGCCGGAACTGCCAGAACCAATATCCATACTAGCAAAGCAATGCCCCATAAAATACTGCCTTTTTTCACTCTTATACCCTCCTGCGAAATACGACTGAATCTATAATAACATATCTCTCCGCTTAAGCTCAATATCAGAATCAGTTTCTATACTATATCCTTTTCAGAGCTTTTCCTTATGGAAGTGCCGGTATGTTTAGTAATCCAGACATACATGAAACCAAATAAAAATGAAGTAAGTACCCTGCCCGCCAGCACTATTATCCCGTTTGCACCCACTGCTGTAAATATGATGGTCTCTTCAATAACGGCATGGCACATACCGATAAATATAAACATGGTATTTATTTGTTTCCTTGTCATTTCAACTTCTTTTCTCATCCTGATTATTACTCCCGACCCGAAAACCAGTCCGACGGAGTATGCTACTATCATCCCAAAAGCAGCTTCTCCCGGCAGCCCTATAAGTTCCGAAACCTTTCTCAGCTTTGCAGACAGCTTCTCCATCCATCCTATTTCCTTAAGGTATTCAATACCAATAAGCAAAGGAACTATTATAATCGTCATCTTAAGTATTGTTGAAAAGCTGACTTCAAATGTCTCCATAAAAACTCCAGCCCAATTCATCTTTTATACCCCCGGAATTAATATATTTAATATAAAGCATGCCAGAATTGCGGCAACAAACCTTAATCCAATGACCATGACCCCGTTTCCGCCTGCCTTGCTTATCACCGCTGACTCTAATATGCATGAATGAAATATGGCAACAAAGGTACTTACAATAGTCATCTGCTTTACTGTAATGTCTATGACTGCCATAGCCGCAATTGCACTATATAATGTTACCTGCCCCATCATAATAACCAGTGCTCCTTCTCCTGGCAATCCTATATAGCTCATATACGGTTCAAAAAAGTCCGCGATCCTGACAAGCCATCCCGAATGCTCCAATGCCTTCAGAATAAAAACTGCCGGAATAATGTATTTTATAAGATCCAGGATAACCTTAAAGGCGCCCTTGCTTCCACGCATAACAGTTTGTTTTATATCCATAATACACTTCCTTCTAAGTACAATATTTATTTTATCAACCCTGCTGCTCTTAAGGCTACCTGTTCAGGACCTATTGCCGCTCTTGCAACTCCTGTTTCTATTGCAGCCTTTGCCACTGCTCTGGCAACAGCCGGGGCAACTCTCGGATCAAAGGCCTTTGGAATTATATAATCTTCTGTCAGTTCTTCGGCCGGAATTATTTCAGAAAGTGCATAAGCTGCAGCAAGTTTCATTTCCTCGTTAATCTCAGATGCACGCACATCAAGCGCACCTCTGAATACACCCGGAAATGCCAGTACATTGTTTACCTGATTGGGGTAGTCCGATCTTCCCGTACCGATAATACGCGCTCCGGCTTTTTTTGCCAGTGCAGGTTCTATCTCCGGAACAGGATTTGCCATTGCAAAAATAACAGCGTCATTGTTCATGCTCCTAACCATATCTTCAGTTACGATATTGGCTGAAGATACTCCGATAAACACATCTGAATTCACCATAGCATCTGCCAATGTTCCTTTTCGGCATTCCTTGTTTGAAATAAGGGCAATTTCCTCTTTAGCCCAATTCATACCTGTACTTCTTCCTTTATAAATTATACCGGTTCTGTCACATAAAATGACATCTTTGACTCCTGCGCTGAGCAATATCTTGGTAATTGCAATACCGGCCGCACCCGAACCGTTTACGACAACAACAAGCTCCTGAAGCTTCTTCCCGGTAATCTTTACAGAATTAAGAAGGCCTGCAAGCACTATTATTGCAGTTCCGTGCTGATCATCATGGAAAACAGGTATTGAAAGCTTCTTCTTAAGCTTGTTTTCTACCTCGAAGCATGCCGGAGCAGCTATATCTTCAAGGTTAATCCCCCCAAAGACCGGTTCTATCAAAGTCACTGCTTCAACTATCTTATCTATATCAGTGGTATTGAGGCATATCGGGAAAGCATCAACCCCGCCGAAATTCTTAAATAAAACGGCCTTGCCTTCCATAACCGGCAAGGCAGCATGGCTTCCTATATCCCCCAGTCCCAGAACAGCCGTGCCATCTGTGACAACTGCCACCATATTGCCCTTGAAAGTATATTCATATACTTTATCGGGATCCTTTTGAATCTCCTTACAGGGCTCTGCAACCCCTGGAGTATATGCAAGGCTAAGGCTTTCTTTATCCTTAACCGGCACCTTGCTTACAACTTGAAGCTTTCCCCTGTTATCCTTGTGCAATTTAAGTGCATCTTCCCTTAACGACATAATCATTCCTCCATACTATCTCTTAAATTGACTTCTGCCTATTTCGTATAAATCCTTGCCTTCCGTATCTACTATTACAGTAACCGGGAAATTTTCCACTCTTAATCTGAATATCGCCTCAGGGCCCAGGTCTTCAAATGCCACAACCTCTGCCTCCTTTATGGCTTCTGCAAGCAGAGCCCCTGCACCGCCGATGGCCGCAAAGTATACACACTTATGCCTGACTATGGAATCAATTACATTCTTGCTGCGTGACCCTTTTCCAATCATGCCTTTAAGGCCTATTTCCATCAGCCCGGGCGCATAAGCATCCATGCGGCCGCTGGTTGTAGGGCCTGCAGAACCTATTACATTACCGGGCTTTGCGGGACAAGGCCCGACATAATAAATAACCTGCCCATGAAGTTCAAAGGGAAGTTTTTCCCCCCGTTCCAGCAATTCAGCCAATCTTTTATGAGCAGCATCACGCCCGGTATATATAATTCCGTTTATAAGCACCCTGTCCCCTGCATGCAAATTGCATGTCACCTCATCAGACAAGGGTGTGTTAATAACCTTGGACACTATTTTGCACCTCCAACTCCAGCTTATAATACAGCTTCCTTATGCCTTGCGGCATGGCACTGAATATTTACTGCGACAGGCATGCTTGCCAAATGGGCAGGAAAGGTCTCAATGTTCACTGCAAGGGCTGTAATCCTACCGCCAAAGCCTTGCGGGCCTATACCCAGGTTGTTAATTTCCGCAAGCAGCTCACTCTCCAGTTTGGCAACCTCAGGATCGGGATTATGTTCTCCTACAGTGCGCAATAAAGCCTTTTTAGCAATCAATGCAGTCATTTCAATAGTACCCCCGATACCTACACCTACAATTACCGGAGGGCACGGATTTGAACCCGCCTTATCCACAGTATCTACTATAAATTTCTTTATGCCCTTGACTCCTTCGGAAGGCGTTAGCATACGAAGCGCACTCATGTTTTCGCTTCCTCCGCCTTTTGGTGCAATAGTAATTTTTAATTTGTCTCCCTTTACAATGGTTGTATGAATAATTGCCGGCGTGTTGTCGCCGGTATTCTTTCTCACCAGAAAAGGATCATCAACAACAGACTTCCTCAAATACCCATTTTTATACCCTCGCCTTACACCTTCGTTAATCGCTTCATTAAAGTCTCCTCCGACCACCCTCAAGTCCTGACCGAGTTCAACAAAAACAACTGTCAAGCCTGTGTCCTGGCAAATAGGCACTTGATTCCTTTCAGCTATCTCCGCATTCTTAAGAATGTCAAGAAGCGTATCCCTTCCGACAGGTGATTCTTCCTTCAGGGCCGCATCTTCAAGTGCTTTTTTTACATCCCCGGGAAGAAAGTAATTTGATTCCACGCATAACCTTTCTACGGTATTGGTGATAACATCTGCGCTAAGTTCTCTCATACGGCTTTCCCCCTGAATCTTTTATAGAAGCCAGCCTTTCAAGACGGTTCAATACCTCATCCAGAGTATCCATACTTCTTGCAAAATGCAGCCGAATCAAATTGTTGACAGGTTCCCTGAAAAAGCTTGAACCCGGCACCCCTGCAACACCGATTTCCCTGATCATCCATTCACAGAACTGTAAATCTGTCCATCCTTTGAATCTATCCATTGACAGAAATTCCGAAATATCCATCATAACAAAATAAGTACCTTGCGGTGTGTTGTGCTGTAAACCTATTTCATCCAGCCGCCTGCAGAAGTAATCCCTTTTCTCTGTATATTTCCTTTGTAGATTTTTATAATATGACTCGCCGAAATTGACACCAACACATGCAGCCTCCTGCAGCGGAGCCGGAGCACATATCGTCAGAAAATCGTGAACTTTTTTTGCGTTTTCAATCACCTTTTCCGGCCCAATCAGATATCCGAGGCGCCAGCCTGTAATGGAGTAAGTCTTGGACAGTGAGCTGCAGGTTATTGTATGATCATACATACCAGGCAGGCCTGCCATATGAACATGATGATAAGGTTCGTATATTATATGCTCATAGACTTCATCGGTAATTACATAAGCATCGTACCTCAATGCCAATTGTCCTATAAACTCCAGTTCTTCTGTTGTAAATACCTTACCCGTTGGATTGGACGGATTACATACTATAATAGCCTTCACATTATCCCGGAAAGCATCTTCCAAAACCTGCTTGTCAAAACTATAATCGGGAGGATTCAAAGGTACTATTATCGGGTTTGCCCCGGATAGAATCGTATCTGCCCTGTAATTTTCATAATAGGGACTGAATATAATAACATTATCCCCCGGATTGCAGATTGTCATCATGGCACTCATCATGGCTTCCGTGCCGCCGCAGGTGATCAGCACCTCTGTATCGGGATCAATGGTCCGGTTAATAGCTTTCCCGTGTTTTTTTGCTAAAGCGCTTCTAAGATTGTAAGCCCCGTATGTAAATGTATATTGATGAGGGCCGTTATATGCTGCATAAGCCAATGCGTCCAAGATTTCCTTTGGGGGGTCAAAATCCGGAAAACCCTGTGAAAGGTTTATTGCCCCATGGGCTTCGGAAATCCTTGTCATACGCCTTATGACAGAATCGGTAAAAATATTTACGCGGTCACTCATTTTGGGCATTCCAGTACCTCCTTCATTGTGCAATCTGTCAACCTTCTATTATTGTTTTCGTCAAAACATCTCTTGCGCTTCCTTCTATCACTAAGTCAAATTGACTGCAATTGCTGCATGTTTACATTATAACAGAATTCCTTATGATTGCATAATTATAACTTCAGCTCATTTTATTCCATTGCTTTTATAACAAGATTTCAATGAGGACACCTTTTACTTCGTTGGACTGACCTTGTCTTCAATGTATACTGATATTATGCGGTAAAAAGAAAATAATAGAACAGCCGTAAGCAAATGCTTACGGCTTTCAAGCGCGCTGTTCCGCCTATTTAACCGCCTTAATCGATGCGGACATTATATACTCTCCGACTTTTAAGTTATGCGACCATTTCGCGGCATATTCCTTAGATACCTCTTGTGTATCAATACTAATGCTGCTGAATCCGGCTTTCTCCAAATATGCCTTAAGTTCTTCAACTGAAGAAGCACCGGCGACTCATCCACAGTATAGCTTTTCATCCTGCTTCATTTCTTTTGTGAGTTCTTTGACCAAAACTACATCAGAAATTGCTAATCTGCCGCCTTTTTTTAACACCCTGTATGCTTCATCATATACCCTCTGCTTTTTTGGGGATAAGTTAATTACACAATTTGATATAATCACATCCGCAGTATTATCAGCTACCGGAAGATTCTCAATTTCTCCCAGTCTGAAATCTACATTGAAATATCTGTGCTTCCTTGCTAAAATCCTTGATTTGCTCAACATCTCGGGAGTCATATCCACCCCGATCACATACCCTTTAGGGCCTACCTTCCTTGATGCAAGAAAACAATCTATTCCTCCGCCGCTTCCAAGGTCAATTACTGTCTCTCCTTCTTTAATCTCTGCGATCAGCTGAGGGTTTCCGCAGCCCAGCCCCATATTGGCGCCTTCCGGAATTTCCTGCATTTCTTCTTCAGAATACCCGATTCCTCTTGATATTTCTTTTGCGGATTTTTTTACACTAATGTTACTGCCGCAGCATCCACTGCCTTTTGCTTTACCGGCGGCAATGCTGCCATAGCTTCTGCGAACTGAATTTCTAATGTCAGTCTTTATTTTAGCCATAATATACCACCTCTTGTTTGAAAAATACTTTTTCTTCTTTTTAGATATCACAATATATTATGATTTCATGCTTCATTACTATCCTAAGGCTAAACCCTCCATATATTTTTATTATAACAGAACTACATATGTTTTCATAATTAAACATGAAAAGCAGCTGCAGCAGCAATTGCAGTTCACTTCTTCTCATTGCTCTCATAAAAAAATCTGCAAAGTCTGAAACCTTGCAGGTATTAATACCATTGTTTAGTTTCAATGCATATATCAGTCCTTTTTCTCTAACAGTGAAAGGATTTCTGTGGCAATGTCACCCGGAACGTAAATGGCTCAATCCCTGGCCATATGTTAAATAGTACCCGGTAGTTACCAGCAGGATGTCTATAACGATTCTGAATAACACGTCGACTAAATAGCCGGAAAACAATAATGGCATAAAAACCAGGAACGCAGCCCAATTCAAGCCAAAAATCAAGAAGCCGAATTTCACTGCTCTGTGTTTCAATGACCGCTCATTTCTGTAATCAAGTAAAACAAGCGCTGCTCCGATAGAAATTCCCATCAGGAGTGTCCATACAAATGTTTGTATAGGTCTGATCTGATATCCGGATTGAATCACTCCCGAAAAATAAGCGATATATCTACCCATTAAGAATATCCCTGCAAAAATCAGTACTGCCTTGATTTTATGTCTGAGAGTAAGTGTTACTGAGGGTTCACCCTCAACTTTTTCACTTTGCAGCTTGCTCAATAAAACACTCAACACAAAAACAGGTATCGCATCACTAAGACCAACAATAAATTCTTTAATGACCGGATTGCCAAACAGAGATACTCCCTCAAGCATAGCAAACATCCAAATAAGTGCTATAGCTCCACCATAACGCGACCCTTTCTTCACACTTTCTCCAAGTATTTCATTCCTGATGTTCCAATATACAAACGCAACACCCGAAAAAGCGAATAAAGCCCAAAGAGAAGCGGTGATTTCTGTCCCCAGGATACTCGCTGCCAAGCTAAGGTCTGGATTCTCAGGCATAGTGCTGTATGAGCTCGTAACAACATGCAGAACTATATCCAATACCACGCAGGCCAATACAATTGCTGCAGCTTTTATTTTTTGAACTTTTTCCATATGCCCTACACTCCTATGAAGCATCGAATATTAAATATTCTCATCATCGATAACCGCATTTTCGATTTCAGCCAGATTCGAAAGCAATTTTTCAAGCATATGTCTTGTTCCCGCAATATCATCTGTATCCAGCCCTTTGAACATTTTTCTTCTGAATACCGATCCTTTCTGGTCTGTTTGCTTCCAGAAATCATAGCTCTTTTCTGTCATTCTCAATCTGGTGACTCTTGCATCCTTCTTGTCTCTTTCCAACGTCAGCAGCCCCTTCTCCTGAAGCTTTAAAGCCACCTGCTTGACATTCTGGTGAGAACTCCCCATCGCAGTGCCAACCTCTTTAATAGTTGGGGGAGAATCGAAGAGGCTTTTGATCGTTTCGGACAAAAACCATTGTTTGGTTGTCACATCCAATTCCTTGAATTCTCTTTCAAGAAGAGTATTCATCTTATTTGATATGATTAGTAAAAGTCCGAAAATCATCGCCTCGTCAGGAATTTTATCTGTCTTGTTTACATTCATAATTACACCGCCACTATACATTTAATCATACAATGTTATTTAGGTAATGTATTACCTTATTGGATAATACATTACCTAATTCCGTTTGTCAATACTAATTTTAATAAAATAGGGTAAAATAAAAAAACTGCAAAGCCTAAAACCTTACAGGTATTGAAGGGTAAGGTTGTTGTGGAAAGCGATGGAGTTTAGAGTTATAATAATATAAGTCTTCTTTTTAGGAAGAACAAATATAAACAGGGGTGTTGATATGGCAAACATAAAAATCAACTTGAACGGGCTTGAAATCATGGTCTTCTTCTGGAATTCACTGATGTCCAGGGAAAAAGTCAGTGAAAGCTTCCTGAATGATCTATGTTCCATGCAGGAATTCTCATACATATATAATGAGGATTTTAACAGCGAATCTCTCAGAAGAGTCTTGAGCGCATTAAACAACAAAGAACCATTCTCAGGAAATAAATCTGAAAGAAAATATTATTCCAATAGCCTTATGATAATGGAATATATAGATGAGGTTCAGCCTACCATAAATGCTATAAAAAAACTGAATCTCAACAGCATTGCAGAAAAAGCAAAAGAAGATGTTGAAGTAGTGGTTATACCAGGTTTAAGTAAAGGTATTGAAAAAGCTGATAATAAACTGATAGTAGACTTTTTCGGCTTAAAAAATACTGAAAACGGATTGGTTATATCCGGTGAAAGCCTGGAAGCTGTTCTAGAAAACATATTTGAAGTATAACAAAAAACCTGCAAGGCCTAAAACCTTGCAGGTATTGTAATCATTTGGCTCCCGGTTAAGGATTTGAACCTCAACAAACTGATCCAGAGTCAGTTGTGCTACCATTACACAAACCGGGAATGTTAGTTCGGAATTACCGACAAAATTTATTTTATCATGTATCGCTAGTTTTAGCAATACTCATTTTTTTTATAATGTTTGTTTATATGAAAAAAACTGAGATTTACTCAGTTTTTCTCTTGCAAACTAAATAATATTTCTTCTTTTATTCCTTTTCGAACATGTCCTTTCCAACTCCGCACAACGGGCATACCCAATCCTCGGGAATATCTTCAAAAGGAGTGCCTGGTTCAATCCCGCTGTCCGGATCTCCCAATTCCGGGTCATAAACATAACCACATGCTGAACAAGTCCACTTTTCCATCAATTTTCCTCCTTTTTAAATAGGTTTATGTATGTAACCTATAAGGTTATGCATATTATACTATTATATTTGTTTTTTTGCCATATATTCATTCATTATTTCCAAATTTGTTACAATTAGAATAACTAACAGCCAATTTCTGCCTTAGCCATGTGAATCCTTTAATTTAAAAGCTCCGAGAAGTCTCTCGGAGCTTATTACTGCATTTACATAGTTTTTAAAGCCTTGCCAAGTCTTGTAATTCCATCTACTATCTTATCCTCACTCATACATGAATAGTTAAGCCTGCAGTGATTTGCATTTCCTCCGTTGGGATAGAAAGGCTCACCCGGAACAAACGCAACCTTCTGCTCCAAAGCCTTCTTCAGAAGCACTGAAGCATCAATTTCTTCAGGGAAAGTGGCCCATGCAAAGAGTCCTCCAACAGGATTTGTGCATTTCACGCTTGAAGGAAATTCCTTTTTAATAGTCTCCAGCATGAGATTCTTTCTTGCACCATAAACCTTAATGATCTTTTTAATATGTTCTTCTATATCATACATCTCCATAAACATATTAACTTCTCTCTGTGCCATTGAACTGCACTGCAAGTCTGCTCCCTGCTTGGCAATGTTATACTTTTGGAGTACATCAGGCCTTGCTATAACCCATCCAAGTCTCATACCCGGAGCCAGAATCTTTGAGAAGGTTCCCAGCATTATAACAAGATTTTTCGGGTCAAAACATTTTAAAGACGGCAGTATTTCGCCTTCAAACCTAAGCTCTCCGTATGGATTATCTTCTATTACAGGTATCTCATATTCAGTAGCCAGCTCCATTAGCTTCTTTCTTCTTTCAACAGGCATTGTCCTTCCTGTCGGGTTCTGGAAATCGGGTATGGTATAAATAAATTTAATATTTTTATTGGCTGCCAGGGCCTTTTCCAGCTCTTCAATTATCATACCGTCTTCATCCATAGGAATTTCAACAAACTTTGGCTGATATGCCTTAAAAGCGTTTAATGCACCTAAGTAGCTTGGGCTTTCTGTAATAATTACGTCTCCTTCATTAATGAAAATTTTAGCTGAGAAGTCTAGCCCCTGCTGTGATCCGGCAGTTATGAGTATTTCGCTGGGATCCGGAACAAATCCGATCTTTTTGGATCTTTCAGCTATTTTTTTTCTTAGCGGTAAATACCCGTCTGTTGCGCCGTATTGCATTGATGCTCTTCCATCTTCCATCATTACTCTCCGAGTGGCTTGCAGCATTTCCTCCACCGGGAAAAGCTCTGGTGCCGGAAGACCTCCTGCAAATGATATAATGTCAGGTTGTTCGGCGAATTTCAGTAATTCTCTGATTGCGGAACCTTTCATGTTGTCCATCCTGTTAGCAAATTTAATTCCCATTTTCTTAAAAACACCCCCATAAATTTACCGCCATCTTGTATCCATCCTCCACCTATATATTACATTAAATCTATACATATTTCCATACAATTTGGCATTTTATTAATAAGATTTTTTGAATATGTCAAAAAAAATTTTAAGTACAAGTATTTTGAAGCTCTGCTGCCACTATTTAACACATGCAAGTCAGTATTTATATTCTGATACTGAGAAAAATAAATATGAAATAAACTTACAAGGAGGTTTTTTTATGCATAAAAACATAAGCAGCAACGATATCTCATCCAATAAAATGCATGCCCACAATCACAGCATAAAATGCAACGTAAACACCTGCTCATATTATGACAATAACTACTGCAGCGCCAACGTGATTGAAGTGAATCCGATGGGTGACGGTGTTGCCCATTCAAGTGAAGGCACCTGCTGCACAACCTTTGTGGAAGCAAAACAATAAAAAAAATCCGCAGGAATGTTCCTGCGGATTACTTTATGCCTCGGCTTTCTGCTTTTCCATCATGTCCTTGACCTTCATGAGCCTTACTCTGCTTCCTCTCTCATTCTCGTCAAGCTTCATAGTAATATACTTTACTGTTTCAATTAGCTGTGGAATCATTACATATTCCAGGGCATTAACTCTGCGTCTGGTCTTCTCTATCTCATCGGCCATAAGCTGACAGGTCTTTTCCACTTGAGCCAGCTCAATCAGCTTGTCAAAAACCTCCTGCAGAGAGAATATTGCCCCATCCAGCTCTCCCGAGGTAGCTGCAAAGCCATAGGGATATATGCTTGAAGCCTCTTTGTTTTCTTCCTTCACAAGATTGAACACAGGAGAATTAACACTCATAATGTTTCTTGTGCTCATCTCAAGGTTAATTTTCTGAGTGGGGTACATTATTGCTTCTTCAAGCACTTCTGAAGACATCACTGCACGTGCAATAAGAAAGTTCTTAAAAGCAACGGTAAGCTCCTTTTCCACATCCAGCCGCAGCTCCATATTTCTTTTTACATAATCTATGAACTTCTTCATGAGCTCATCCTGCTTGTCTTTAAGCAGCTTATGGCCTCTTTGGGCAGTCTTGAGTCTGCCCTTAAGCCTGGTAAGCTCCATACGAGTAGGATTTACATTCAGTTTAGCCATATGCTATGCATCCCCTTTAGGCAGATATTTATCGATATACTCGTCTCTGACTCTCTTAAGCTCTGTCCTAGGTAGTATGGAAAGAAGCTCCCAGCCTAATGTAAGTGTCTGTTCTATACTTCTGTCCTCACTATCTCCCTGGGATACATACCTGTTCTCAAACTCGTCTGCAAACTTGGCAAAAAGTTTATCCGTATCGCTTAGGGCGCCTTCACCAAGAATTACAGCAAGCTCTTTAGCTTCCTTACCTCTTGCATAAGATGCGAAAAGCTGGTTCATTGTATCGGCATGGTCTTCTCTTGTCTTCCCTCTGCCTATACCCTTATCCTTAAGACGCGAAAGCGACGGAAGTACGTCTATAGGAGGCAATACACCCTTTCTGTAAAGTTCTCTGCTTAGTATTATCTGGCCTTCTGTTATATATCCTGTAAGGTCAGGTATTGGATGGGTCTTGTCATCTTCAGGCATTGAAAGTATCGGTATCTGAGTTATTGATCCTTTCCTGTCCCTTATTCTCCCTGCTCTTTCATATATTGTAGCAAGGTCAGTATACAGGTATCCGGGATAACCTCTTCTACCCGGAACTTCCTTACGTGCAGCAGATACTTCACGAAGAGCATCGCAGTAATTTGTTATATCCGTCATTATTACAAGCACGTGCATATCCTTCTCATATGCCAGATACTCTGCTGCTGTCAGGGCCATACGCGGTGTAGCTATACGCTCGATGGCCGGGTCATTTGCAAGATTCATGAAAAGCACTGCCCTGTCTATTGCGCCGGTCCTCTTGAAGTCGGATACGAAATAATCCGCATCTTCAAAGGTTATACCTATTGCAGCAAACACAACGGCAAATTTGCTTTCAGTACCCAGAACCTTAGCCTGTCTTGCTATCTGAGCCGCAAGCCTTGCATGAGGAAGACCCGAGCCTGAGAAAACAGGAAGCTTCTGCCCTCTTACCAGTGTGTTAAGTCCGTCAATAGCAGAGATTCCGGTCTGTATAAACTCCGAAGGATAGTCTCTTGCAGCAGGATTAATCGGGCTGCCGTTTATGTCCTTCCTTGCTTCGGGAATGATTTTGGGTCCGCCGTCCTTCGGCCTTCCCAAGCCGTCAAATACTCTTCCCAGCATATCGGTAGACACCGGCAGTTCGAGGCTGTGTCCTGTAAAACGAACCTTCCCCTCATTGATATTTATTCCTGTGGAACCTTCAAACAGCTGTACAAGAGCTGTACTTCCGGAGACCTCCAGTACTTTTCCACGGCGCAGCTCCCCATTTTTCATTTCGATTTCAACCAGTTCGTCGAACTTTACGCCCTCTACCTGGTCAACAAACATAAGCGGTCCCGCAACTTCTTTAATTGTCTTATATTCCTTTAGCATACTATTTTCCCTCCCTTCGAAAGGATGGAAGCTATCTGATCTTTAATGTTAGCTTCAAGAACATCAAATGATTCGTCGTCATTTTCAAGTATGAGCTTGGCTTTGGCAATATCCTCTCTGACCGGAAGAGTAGTAAGTTCTTTGTAGAATGCGCCTTCGCTCAATGCTTTTTGCCCTTCATGGTAGAACAGCAGTATAGCTTTCAGCATTCTGTACTGCTTATGGATTGATGTATATGTGTCAATCTCGTGGAAGGCATTTTGATGCAGATAGTCTTCCCTTATACTCTTGGATGCTTCCAATGTAAACCTATCCTTTAATGAAAGGGCATCAAAACCTACCAGCCTCACGATTTCGTTCAACTCCGCCTCTTCCTGAAGCAGTCTCATGGCTTCCATCCTGAGGCTGTGCCAGTCGGGCGCTACTTCCTCCGTAAACCAATCTCCCAATCTGTCCAGATACAAGGAATAACTCTGAAGCCAGTTAATTGCCGGGAAGTGTCTTCTGTAAGCCAGAGCAGCATCCAATCCCCAGAATACCTTTACTATTCTTAGTGTTGCCTGTGTTACAGGCTCTGACAAGTCTCCTCCTGGAGGTGATACCGCACCGACTGCGGTAAGGGCGCCTTCTCTGTCCTCAGTTCCAACGCATACGACCTTTCCTGCCCTCTCATAGAACTCTGCTGCTCTCGAACCAAGATATGCGGGATAGCCTTCTTCACCGGGCATTTCTTCAAGACGTCCGGACATTTCACGAAGTGCTTCCGCCCAACGGGAGGTCGAGTCTGCCATCAGAGCTACGGAATAACCCATGTCTCTGAAGTATTCACCTATTGTAATACCGGTATATATACTTGCTTCACGGGCTGCAACCGGCATGTCGGATGTGTTTGCAATCAAAACCGTACGCTTCATCAATGGCTCTCCGGTTTTTGGGTCCTTAAGCTCCGGGAACTCCATAAGAACGTCGGTCATCTCGTTTCCACGCTCACCACAGCCTATATAAACAACTATTTCTGCATCAGCCCACTTTGCCAGCTGATGCTGTACAACTGTCTTACCGCTTCCGAAAGGACCCGGAATACAGGCCGTTCCGCCCTTTGCAACCGGGAAGAATGTATCTATTATTCTCTGTCCTGTGGTCATGGGTGTTGACGGAGACAATTTTGCTTTATATGGTCTTCCCTTTCTTACCGGCCATTTCTGGAGCATCTGTACGTCCTTTATCCCGTCTTTTGTCTTAATTTTTGCCACTGTTTCCAAAATGGTGAACTCACCGGAATAGATTTCCTCTATGGTTCCTTCAATTCCGTGAGGAACCATTATTTTATGAACTACTATGGAAGTCTCTTTAACTGTACCAATTATATCTCCTGCTTTTACAGCATCACCCTTCTTTGCCGTAGGTTCAAAATTCCACTTTCTTGTTTTATTAAGCTTTTCTACCTGAACGCCTCTGGCTATATGATCTCCGGATGCGCTTCTTACAACGTCAAGGGGTCTTTGAATACCGTCAAAAATTGACTCGATAAGACCTGGCCCCAGTTCAACGCTCAGAGGCTCACCTGTAGAAACAACCGGTTCTCCCGGCCCTAAGCCTGAGGTTTCCTCATATACCTGTATTGAAGCTTTATCGCCTCTTATTTCTATAATTTCGCCTATAAGATTTTTATCACTTACGCGAACAACGTCATACATCTTTGCATCATGCATGCCTTCTGCTATGACAAGAGGACCTGATACTTTAATAATTCTTCCGTCGCTCAAGTTATCAACCTTCTTTCCCGAATAATATATCTGAACCTATAGCTTTCTCGACTGATTTTTTAACGCCATCTATCCCCAGTCCCAAGGTTCCCCTGTTATTAGGAATCATGATTATTGCCGGAGTTATAGAATTCTTATATTCACCGATTGCTTCATCCAAGTCCTTGGCAAGCTGCTCTGTTACAAAAATCACAGCGTAGTCTTCCTTAGCAAGCTTGTGAATCAATCTGTTGGCTTCTCTTATATCGTTGGTCGGAAATACCGATATCCCCAAAGCCTTGAACCCAAGTATTGAGTCCTTATCACCAATTACTCCTATCTTATACATATACATCACGTAGCCTTTCTCTTATCAATTCATTCGGAATCTCATTGATTTTTCCGACCATTATCATTCTGATTATCTTTGTCTCATTCTCCTTGGCCATCAGATACCCAATCAGAGGTTCGATTCCAAATGCGACATACTTGCCCTTCTTTGCGAGTTCAAATATAAAATCGTCAGAAAGCTTTTCAAATCTAGTCAGGGATTTTGTCCTCATGTAATTGCTTATGCCTTCCTCTACTACCTTTCCGTAATCCTTGTATGCCAACCTGTCAATCAGCGTTTCAAGGGATTCGTCGAAAATATTGCTGAAGAATGCATAATCCAGCTTTCCGTTATCAAGTATCACCTTCTTAAGGAATTCCCGTCCGTAGCCCATTGATTTTACTCGAACCAGCGACTTGATATTTATCAGGTCTATCTGTGACGATATATAGTCCGTCAAAAAGCTGCTCTTATTATCCCTGGCCACTTTATACATGAGATTATACAAGCCCTTATCCAGAGCTATATCTATAAGCTGCGGGTCTGGATTCACCGTAAATTCTCCCACAACTTCTTCCACACATTCTCTCAAAACGGGATCCAAATCAACGAAATTCTTGTCCTTGACCATCCCTTTAAGCTGCTGAACCGGTATTGTACCTATTTCACTCAACAGCTCGTCATTCTCTTCATCCAGGTAGCTGCTCTTAAGAAGAGTCTTCAAATTGTGAATATCGTATCTCATCTGAAACAGGTTAGTAAGTTCCGGATCCGGAGATATTTCTGAAAGCAGCCTATAGGTATTCAAAAGCTCCTTTGAAAGTACCGATTCATAATCATCAATACTCTTCATTTCAGAAATTGAACCTGCATACTCTGTTTCATACAATATCTTAATGACTTCGTCTGCGTTCCTGGCTTCTATCATTCTCTCGATTTTTGCCTTGTCAAGAAGCTTCGTTTCCAGTGCTCGTGTTCTGGTAACAGAATATAGGTATTTATTTTCACTCATTGAG
>Ga0208695_1001029_pt1 | contig 25094 bp, 34 predicted proteins | sample AD_UKC111_MetaG_FD_184449 | JGI IMG/M metagenome (GOLD analysis project Ga0208695, IMG submission 184449) | Active sludge microbial communities of municipal wastewater-treating anaerobic digesters from Hong Kong - AD_UKC111_MetaG (SPAdes)... | ecosystem: Engineered > Bioreactor > Anaerobic >...
TATATAGTTTAAGTTGATTATTCGCTTATTGCCGGCATTTGCCAATGCACAACAGATGCGATTATATTATCATAATATCAGTACCCAATAAAGGAGATATTGATGTTATGAGTAGAAGAAAAGTTGAGATAAACATAAAGCATGCAACCTATGAGCAAATTCAGCAACTTTACCGGGAAACAGGCGATGGAAATCTCAAAATCCGTTACTTGGCTATGCTCAAGTTCATGGAAGGTTACACCAGCCTCAAAGTAGCAGAATTATTGAATACTTCTGATTCCACAGTAAGAGAGTGGCTCAATCGTTATAATGCACTGGGCCTTGACGGTTTGATACCTCAGAAACCTAAGGGCCCCGAATGTTGGCTTAACAAAGAGCAGCTTGCGGAAGTATATCAAGTACTGATGGAATCTCCCAGGGATCATGGTTTCAATAAAAGTAACTGGACTATGCCCCTTTTGAAAATGTGGATTAGTAAGCAGTTTGGAGTTAACTATTCTGCAGGAAGCCTGTACGATTTAGTTCACAGAATAGGCTACTCCCTGCAAAGGCCTAAAAAACAGTGCAAGAATGCAGATCCCGAAAAACAGGAAGCTTTCAAAAAGGAGCTTAAGGATTTGGTTGACAATGCTGATGATGATACAGTTATCCTTTATGAGGATGAAGCTATTATCACTGATGAACCAACTACTACTTGCAAATGGGCTCCGATAGGAAAGCAGCCTGTTGTACAAACAAACAGTAAGGGTTCTCGTAAGCGCAAGGTTATCTTTGGTGCGTGCAACCCAAAAACCGGGGAAGTAATTTATTCTACCGAAGAATCCGGAAATTCCGAAAGCTTCGAGGATTTTTTAAAATAAGCTGGCAAAACGTTATGTTAACAAAAGGATCATTCTTATCCTTGACAATGTGCGGTACCACCACACTATCCGAGTGAAACAGTTTGTTGAGAATCTTACACAAGCAAGGATTGAGTTTAAATATCTGCCTCCTTACAGCTCTGAACTGAACGCTATCGAACACCTTTGGAAGGATGTTCGTAAAAATGTAACTCATAACTACTTGTTTGATGGTATCAGACAAATTGTGAAGGCTGTGGCGAAATACTTCATGAATATCATGCGCAATCCGGCAAAGATAAAGAGGCTATGTGCGTATATTTGCTAATATTTTACATAATATTAGCTTTAAACAGGCTTAATCCATATAGCTAAATGTCATCTACCTCTATTGAGGCTTGAACATCATTTTTTATATAGGGTGATGGCAATGGCAATCCAAGTCTTTTCCTAAAGTCCTCGTTTTCATTTTTTAATCTTTGATTTTCCTCCAATAGCTTCCGGTATTTTTCAAAAAGCTCATTATATTCCATCTTTCCTTACTTCCCAATACCCATTTCATAGACCTATCCGCTCAACAATCCCTTTCTTTTTTAAGCCTGATATGTTTGCCCCAATATTTCTCTTTGATATTCCGATAATTTCAGAAATTCTTGTATTGTTATACTACTGTTATGCCTCATAAGTTCAATAATCTTCATGGCGCAATTTCCGTATGCTTTGAACCATGAAAAAATGCCAGCTTCAAGCTGACTGACGATGCACTTAAAATTTTATATTCTATATTTCTTCATCCTCCAGCAAATCACCGAATAGGATACGCGTATAATTCCGTCTACCGTATAAGATTCTTGACACGAAAACAATTCCATCTTCGTACCTGTAAAATATCAAGTAATTGTCACAAACAAGGAAACGGTAATCTGTTTGTATATCTAGGACGGAAGATAGTGGCGCACCTATTCCGGGATACCCTGTCAACCCACGTATCTTTTTGGTGATTTTAGAAACAAGATTTATAGCTGCCTGTGGATTGCAAAGTTCTTTAGAAATATAGTCTTTATTTTCTGCTAAATCATCTTTAGCTTCAGGTGAAATTTTCAGCTTATACATCCTCAATCCCCAGTTCTGCTTCCACTTCCTCTATTGTCATCCATCCTTTCTCTCTCCCGGCCAGTTCTCCTTGGGCAAGCTGTGACATCAGCTTTAGTGAAGCCTTTAATTTTTCATATTCAGTAATATCAATAATAGCAAATTTCCCTCTGCCATTTTTTGTTAAAAACACTGGCTCGCCTACGGCAATGTCCCGCAGGATTTCGTTGTAATTTCTTAAATCTGATATGGGTTTAATGTTTGGCATTTATAACCGCCTCCTTCTTTGCTATTATTATATACTTTTCATTCGTAAAATACTACATCAAATTTATCACAATATTTAATGGAGCCCTATTACCTTGACGATATATCTTTTTTATACACTCAAGGGTTACCCAAAAATAGCAAAAGATTAAAGTCCACCAAACCCTCTATTCATCAGCCTTTCACCCGCTCAATCCTCGCGACGCTTTCTGTATGCATTGAGTGTGCAAAAAAGATGCCGTTTAAACCTAGTGGAACCTTGGCGGAGCCTATCGTTAAACCGGTTTTTCCTGTAGGCGCTTTCTGAAACTCTCTAAAACAAAGTACATTTTTTACCTAATAGCTGTCAAACTTTACTACGCTGTAATTTTATAGCGCCATGCAACCTCAACATTATTTTTTATAGCAATCCATACCGGAGATATTTCTTCTGCCTTCTTCACAACATTTTGAAGCTCTTCTTCCGAAATATCTATTGACTTAACAATGATTTCAAAGTAAATTTTTTTAAGAGATAGTGGAATTTCTCTTTTGATACCTGTTACATTCATCTTATATCCAGAAATACTTTTCCCCATTTTTCTCAATAAAGCCACAATTCCAGTACTTACACATCCGGCAAAGCTCATTACTAATAATTCCAGGCCAAGGAAACCTTGCCCATCACCAATAGGCGGCAAATAATCAATGGTAATCGGAGTCTCCTGGTTTGTCTTTGATAAACCTATAAACTTCACTTTTTGATTCATTAGCTCCAAACTGATTTCAACTGGTGCAATACTCATATTTAACTCTCCTCTGTTATCATTCATTAATTTTTTAATTGCTATAGTATGTTTTAATAGTAGAAACTTGCAAAAAATTACTCTATTGTAGTGCTGAACTTTTTCCCATCGTTTTTACACATTAACTGCATAGCTTTTCTCCCAGATTGTACGGCTGTAGTTATGCCTCCCCATGCTTCTACCCATTGGCCAGCCATGTACAAGCCATCTACACCTTTATACGCATATTGTGGTCTACCCTGGATAAGTGCTTTTATCATGTTTGCATTTGGTTTCCGTGCCTGCATAGCACCCATCCAGTTTCCGGTATAACGTTCACGTGTTAAGGGTGTTGAAACATCCACCACTTCCACTTTTTCCTTAAATCCGAGATTATAACGTTCAATAATATCTATTACCAAATCGGCACATCGCTTCTTCTCCTCCTTATACCGAATAGGATCAGATACAATGTTCTTCCACCAATTATAGTCAGAATCCAAAAATACTGTGATAGCACTCTTCCCTTCGGGTGCTGCATCCTGATCATAAAATTTGTTATGTACAGTAATCTTATTATGCTCCCTCCCTGCTGCATTAACGCTATCAGATAAAACATATGTAACAGGTCCTTTTTTGTCTGAAAAGTCTTCGGCAACTCCTATATTTACTTGCACTGGTTGGTCAGACAAGTCGTGTGGGTTAAATGATTGTCTTGTTTCGCCTTCAGCTTTTCCAAGCAAGAGAGATTGAGAAAACCGGCCATCTGCTGCAGAAAGAACCCTGTCTGTAAAATATCGCGAACCATCTTCCAGGATAACACCCTTCACTATATCATTTTCAGTAATTAGCCTTGAAACTTTAGCCCTATATTGTATGTTTCCACCTAATTCAACAAACCTTCTTTCAATAGAGCGCGCAAACGAAAGCCACCCATTTTTAGGTATGCCCGCCATCATTCTGTGGGCATAAGCAAGAGGCAGTAGAATCGTGAGTACTGGTACATCGGGTCCGCCAAAGTGCACTATGTTATTAAAAGCCGTAACAAGAGATGGGTCTTTGAACTTTGCAGCAAATTGACGAATAGTCATTTTTCCATATTTTAAAAGGACAGGGAGATGAGTTATAGATGAAATGAGCACCTTGCCTTGTGACTTCAATGCTTCCCATCCTTGTGCATCTGAAAAAGGTATATCAATGTCTAATACTGATCTTAATGCATCGGCAAACTCCGTGATAGGTTGTTTTTCATTAGGATAAGTGCTTAAGAGGTGTGCCTCAAGCCTGTCAATATTGGTATAAACCGTTATAGTCCTACCATCAGGTAAATGAATATATCCGAAATTCTCACCGTAGTATAGCGGACAATATTTTATTACTCCGATTTCTTCCCACAAACGAAATAACGGGCTTCCCTGAGAAGAGCCTGCAAGGCCTGCAACACTTCCATCAAACAGGTATCCCTTTCGTCGCCAGGAAGTACACAACCCTCCAGGTGTTTCACCCATTTCAAGAATAGTTGTTGTATATCCATTCATTCTGGCATAACAACCTGCTGCAAGTCCAGCTGCACCTCCGCCAATAATTATTAATGATAAATCCATAGGGCTCTCCTCCTCTATTAATTATACCGCTCATCTAAACCTAATGTCTGACAACATCCTTCATCTGACCAAATATAAGTAAACATTGGAATATGAGTATTTAGGCTCTATGTCATCTTTTTTATCTCCTCAAGGGTACCTATCTAATTATTGAAGCTTCAAACTATCTGCAAGCCTTGATTTACAAGCTTTTTAGCCTCTCAATCCTCGCGACGCTTTCTGTATGCACCGTATGTTGAAACTAATCTAAACACTTTTATTTTTCTTTACTTGCTTTTACTTATTGTTATCTGAAACCCTTGTAATATCAAGCATCCTTTGGAAACCGTTTTACTATGCTTTACTTCTCATATTATACAGTTAAATAATTTTATGCGCTTTTGGGTGGAAACAGGGTGGAATTGCCACCCTGTCATTTCATTTTTCATCATTGAATTGTTCTATTGGTTTTATATTAAATGGGTCAGTCAGGTCATAACCTTCATAATTTTTAAGGAATTCAAGTAATGCTGAACGTGTAACCTTCATTGAACCAAGTTTTAACCCTGGCAGCAATCCAGCCTTGATAATATCATAAACATATTTTGTATTTGTTTTTATCTGTTCAGCAACTTCACTAACCGTATAAAGAATATCGTTTGATTCAGCGTTATAAATAACAGTGACATTCTGCTTCTCTCCAATTAAATTATGCCTTTTTAAATTGTTAATAATTGCATCTGCAATTTGCTTTTCATCTATTTTTATCTCCATAAGCTTAACCCCTATTCTTTTGAAAATTAACTTCCAATTTCATTATAACAAAAGGGATGTTCTGTTCAAGAACATCCCTTTCAGTATTATTCATATTCACAATTGATTTTTAAGCCCTGCATACCTCAACATCAAAGAAATATGATGGTATCTGTTCAGGAAGTATATGCAGCAGGTCAACTGCTTTTTCAATTTCCGACAATGTGAATTCAGTCGCACCACGTAACCTGGAATTGATTGTTTGCTTGGTCAAGCCCAATTCCTTCCCAAAGGCTTCTTTGCTGCCATATACCTTATTGATTCTTTCTTCTAATCTCACATGCTTGAAAATAACTAACATTTTTCATTTCCCCTTTCATCACCTTATAAATAAAATTCAACTTCATCCTTCAGCCTGATGGTTTCCCAACCCAGGTACTTCCTTAAAATGTTCATGACATCAATTAAGGCTTTCAATTCTTCATAATAAGGGTTGTCTGAAAACTTCTTATACTTGCCTGTCCTTTGTTCTTCCATGAACCAATCCAATGTTACTTCATAATGCGGTCTTATTGCATCAAGTACATGGTCTATGACAATCACATCCTTTCTTTAACATATTAAAGATTTCTTTAGTATGTTAAACTCATTTTATGACATAATCTTTGATATGTCAACAGATTTCTTTAACTTATTAAATTTTTCTTTACTTTGTTCGTGAAATAGAATATAATATCCCAAGAACTTGAAAGGAAGTGGTCAAATGTCAATTAGATTTTACAAGCTTATGGATTTACTTAATAGAAAAAACATATCAAAGGGTGAACTTCAATCATTAACTGGAATATCATCTGCAACAATGGCAAAGGTTGCAGCCAATAAAGTTGTATCCCTGGAAGTAATTGATAAAATCTGCAAGGCTTTGAATTGTCAACCAGGTGATATAATGGAATATATCCCTGATTCATCTGAAGAATGATATTGAAAATCAACTTTCAAAAGGTGGTGGTGCTTTGCCAAAGATAACTGCAAAGGGGATTTTTTCAGGAAAGGAATGTATTGTTGAAGTTTTTCCTGAAGCTGGTTCATTGCATATAAAAGTTGATGGTGAATATGATGAAGCGGTTCAAAATCATTTCAATCATTTGTTGAAGAAAGTACCAGTGATGGGTGGAACGTATTACCCACCTGAAAACAGTATGTTAGCTGCTTATGGTGTTCTTGAATCAACTTTCTTTGATGCTGGTTCAACAGTAAACCTTAAAGTTGATGGTAACATTGGTAAAATCCCAACTTATGATATAAATGGTATAGTATATTAAAGCACCTGAAGCCAAATTTCTTGGTCAGGTGCTTTATTTTGTGGTCAAGGGTATGTTTATCCCTGTAAACACTTCTTGTTGATTGTAGGGCATTTTAGAGGGTCACTTTTCCCTGAAAGGCTGATTAAATATTCACTATGCCTTTATTTTGCCCTGTAAGCGGTTTTATTGTTTCAAGGGTATATTGGTATTATCCAGTTGATTATTGGCTTAAAATAGGGGAAGCAGGATGATTTCCAATGATAATTATTTGCTTGTCCAATCAAATATTGTGTTGATGAATTTCAGCATTTCAAGCCTGGTTACTTCACCATCAGGGTTGAATTGGTCATTATATTCAAACCAGCGGTAAGATATAGCTGTGTTAAGGGCATCCCTTGCCCAATGCCTGGTGATTATCTTCCATTCAGAATTGGGTTTTGCGAACTTTGCAAATATGCTAACCATTTCACCCCAAGTAATATTTTCATCAGGGTTGAACTTTGCACCTGTACCACCTGCAATCAAACCTGCATTTGCAATGCTGCTGACTGCTTCATTATACCAGGCATTAAATGCAACATCCTTGAAGCTGTTCTTTACAGAATAAACAGCAGCCTTACTTTCAGGGGTTAAAAGTCTATACACAATTTGGACAAGCTGCGCCCTTGTTACAGTATCCTTATTACCTAACAAACCATCAGTGTATCCAAGCAGGTATTCTGTCTTTGTGGTGTCCAATACTGCCTTGTTATATGATAGGGTCACCGCTGGTTTTGTTTCAACCTTAACCACTGGTTTTGCATTATTGGAATTATGTGAATGGCTGCTACCTGAATTTGAAGATGGTCTTGGTGTAGGGGTTGGGTCAGGTTCAGGGTCAGGTTCAGGGTCAGGTGTGGGGGTTGGTGTAAGGTCAGGTTGTTGGTCATCTTCTTCAGGTTCAGGTTCAGGTTCTTCTTCAGGTTCAGGTGTCGGCTGCGGGTTTTCTTGGTCTTGTCCAGGTTCTTCAGGCTGTTGGTCATCTTGCCCAGGCTCTTCTTCTTCAGGGTCAGGGGTTGGTGTAGGTTCTTCAGGTTCTTCAGGTTCTTCAGGTTCATTAAGTGAATATTCTTCTACTTTGTAAAGCTTCCCATTTGTTAAACCTGGTATTTCTGTTCCGTCAAGCGGTTCAGCTTCTGATTCATTGATTGTTAATGTTCCATCTGCTTTCACATAAGCAATTATCATGACTTTATATTTTTTCCCTGGTGTAAGTCCTGATATTTTTCCATTACCCGCTGTTCCAAGGGAAGTTAATCCAGGATTACTTCTGTTGGTTCTTCTTCAATCGGTTCTTCAGGTTCTTCAACTGGTGGTGTATATTCTTCAACCTTGTATGTAACACCATTGGTCAAACCAACAATTTCCGTTCCAAGAAGTGCTTCAACTTCAGATTCACTTGAAGTTAATGTTCCATCAGATTTTACATAACTGATAACATCATCAACTGTGACCATGTAAAACTTGCCTGATTCAAGCCCTGTGATTTTGGAATCTGCTGCTGTTCCCAATGATATGGCATCAAGAACCACTTCAGTTGGGGGAATCATATAATACAGCTTCATCAGGAAATTCTTTGATTTAAGGTCATAGCCAGTGGGAAATTCAACATCAGCATCAGCATTAAAATCATTCACCCAACCTGTTGGAACAATTTCATCATCTTTATAAAGTTCAAGCAATCCCGCCAATTCAAGTGAATCATACATTGAAAACGAGGATGCAAACCTTGCAATGTCAGCACCACCACCTATTGCAGTGTTGTCATAAATCTTTGTTCCGCTTATCACCGCATAACCTGTTGTTGAAATCCCACCGCCATATTCATCTGCTGAATTACCTTTGATGATGCTTGAAGTAATCCTGCAAGCTGATGGAGGCAGCACTGTATTTTTTATTGCCCCACCATCAACCAAAGCATGACCATTTACAAAGGTACAGTTCTCAATTACAACATTTGATGGATTACCAATATACATATGACCACCTTGAACCCCTGTGTTGCTGTCAAAAGTGCAGTTTATAAAGGTTGAAGTGTGATTGATTACATACACCGCACCACCATTTGCGGTTTCTGTTATGCAGTTCTTAAAAGTGCAATCCTGGAAAGTCACATTTGCATTAGGGATGACATAGGCACTGCCTGTTTGAATCATATCCCCATCAAAGGTGACATTTTGGAAGGTGACTTCACTTGTTGTCCTGATATTGAAGTAAACTGAAGCATCCTTCCGCTTCAATGTCAGGTGCTTATTTGGGTCACCAATAATTGTACTTGCTGCTGGTGAAACTGTGATGGGTTTCATTATCATAACCACATCACCATCTGAAGCAAAGTATTGTATAACTTGAATCAAGTTTCCAAAGCTATAAACTTCATGAATCGCTGGTTCTGAAGCTGCTGCTGTTTGTATTGGCTGAATTCCTAATAATGCAATCATGCAAACTACCAATAACAGCACTGTAAAACGGTTTCTTTGCTTTCTGTTCATCATTATGAACCCTCCTAAAAATAATATTTGGCAGGAATACCGCCATACTTATATTATAATTAGACATGTCCACAATTCATTTGGTTTCGACAAAAAGAAAAAGCCCCTGAACCGAAGTCCAGGGGTTAATATTTATTAGATTGTTTTATTCGTGAACACCTTCCGCAGCAATTTCCATTGTTTCATACAATTTTTCTTCAAGATATGAAACAACACCATCCAAATCCATTTCAGAATTTACATTGTTGGTAACACCACCAAGGTTTACACTTATTTCAGCAGTTGTGAAACGATTTACAACTTCCTGTTCTGCCAGGTCACGCATATATTTCAGTTCTTCAGAACTTGCATCCATAGAATCTTTCATTGATGCTGTGTTTGCTGCTGTATCTGCCATATACCCCAGTGCATCTGCATTGTTGAATATGGATGAAAAGTCATTTTCTTGCGCTGCTTTGGCTGCTTGCGCCGCTTGCATAGCACTTATTTCAGTTTGCCTTTGGGAAGTTGCATTTCTTGCATCTGATTTCATTTGTTCCAGTGAAGCATCCCTTGCAGCCATACCAGCTTCAATTTCATTCTTATACTTCTGAAGGTCAACTTCCCTTGCTCTTTTAGCTGCATCATTTTCCATTTGTGCGGTTGTTCCAAAGGTTACTTCCTGAATTGTACCAATAGAAACACCAGGTATTTTATTCAGAATATTGATGAATCCATTGATTATTCCAATTGCACCATTAACCATGTTCTGAAGGATGGTCAACACATTGGCTTTCATATCCCCCATAAAATTGGCTATTCCAACACCCGCTGTCATCATCCCAAGTTTCAGCTTATCCCACAAATCAAGAATCCAATAAATACCTGTGAAGAATCCTATTTTCACCCAATCCCAAGCAGTAAGGATTCCATTCATGCAAATCTTCCAGGCAATTTCAAGCCCACCAACTGACTGAACCCATTTATATATCATTCCGATTAAAACACCAATTGCCAGTGCAATCCAGGTTATTGGGTTAGTAAGCATTGAAGTTATTAAAGCCCTGTTTGCCGCAACTTGAAGCCAGGTTGCAGCAGTTGATATTCCTGTCATCACTGCATAAGCACCCACACCAGCAGCAAGCCCCCAAAATATAGGTTCAATGGTTGACCAGTTGTCATATATCCATTGTGCGCCTTTCCCAATGCCCTGAAGTAATGGTTCAAAAGTCTGAAGCAATGTATTCCCAACAACCGTTCCAATCTGTCCAATAGTCATTGGTAACTGTTCAAACCTTGCATTGGTTTCATCAGCAGAAGCAAACAAAGCATTTTTAATTACATCAGCAGTGATTAACCCTTCTGATGACATTTCACGAAGTTCACCCACTGTTTTTCCCATATATTCAGCTATGGATTGTGCAAGAAGCGGCGCATTTTCCAATATACTTCTGAATTCATCCCCTTGCAATTTGCCAGCAGCCATTGCCTGGGTAAGCTGATACATTCCAGCAGCTTGTTCCTGGACACTTGCACCACCCAAAGCAAATTGTTTGTTCATTTGCTCTGCAAAAGCAACTATTTCCGCATTGCTTGAAAAAGCTTTTCCAGCCAGGATTCCAAGTTTTGAAACAGAAGCGACAGTATCCATATATGCAGCCCTGGAAGCATTAGCAGATTTCAGTATCATATTCTGAAGTTCTTCAGTTGTTTGAAGCCCATCATTCATCAGGTTAAGTCTTGCGGTTGTGGAAGTCATTGAATCTGTCAGGTCAATGATTTTCTTTACACTGAAAGCAGCCCCCAAGGTTACCGCCATACCTTTTATTTTGTTCAGCAGCTTTCCAGCAGCACCTTCACCATTCCGCATATCATTGTTGAATTTCTGCTGTGCTTGGTCTGCTTCTCTTATTTCCTGTTCAAGTTCATTAAAAGCCATTTCAGCCCTGTTTAATTCAGCCCTTGCCGCCTGGATGCTGCTGGTATCAACTGCATTATGGGAAGCTGCCTGAAGTGCTTCAAAGCTTGATAATGTCATATTCAATGCCTTGGTCATGCTTTTCAATCCTGGTGTCATACCATCATGAATTTGAATTGCTGTTCTTATTGTTGCCATTATTTTTCACCCCTTTCCTTCTTTCTTCTTTCAGCTTCAACCTGAAGCATTGCAGCATAAACATTTTGCCAATCTGATTTATTTTTCAAAGCCTGGGATGCTTTAATTTCCTTGATTAACTCTTTATCTTTTTTCTTCATCAGCTTTGGCAGCAGGTCTTTTAAAATCCTAAAACCAGGATAATCCTTATTGAGTATAAGCAGCCCTTCATTGGTTACCCGCCCAAATTCTTCATAAGCTGGTATTTCATCATCAGGCTTGTAATCAATTTCTGATATGTAGGGAAGGAAACTAAACTTCACCGCCCACAAATGTTTATTGATAACTTCAATGTTTTGGTTCATACTGGTCAGGTCACCCCTTTCAATCAAATAATTCCATGATGCTATCATCAGGAAAAAGATATATTTTCATATTGTTGACCAATCGTTTTCTGTGCCTGGATATTGTTGAAACATCAACTTCAAAATAATCTGCAATTTCTTCCCTGGTTTGACCTTCAAAATAATAAAGTTCAATTAGTTCAAAGTATTCATCATTGCTGACTTTTTCAAGGGCATTATCTATAAGCTGTATGTATTCCTGTACCTTGACCATTGAAGCTTGAATTTGTTCAATCGTATCTTCAGCCCTTTCAGCATCAGTCCTGGTGTCATAGCTTTGATTCATTGGAAGCTTCACTATGCTTTTACTTCTCTTTGAAAGCCCAATGGCTGCTATAATATCAATCTGTTCCTGCTTATCTGCAATGACCTTCTTGAATTGGTTGTAGTTATAAAGCAACTTTTCTGTTTTCTGAAAAGCACTGTCTTTATTAGGTTTAATCATTTTATTCCTGGTCAATTCCTTCATCAAGGTTGAAGCAGCTTCTTCTTTTGCTTCTTTGATAGTTTGCTTTATAAATTCCTGTAATTCAATATCCAATAAGACACCACCCCCTGAAAATGAATGACTGCCCTGATAGAAAGGTGGTTAACCATCAAGGCAGCTTATCATTGGAATCAATCAACTTTTCTTTCAAGCAATCCAGCAGCATCACATGCAGAAACTATAACTGGTGACTTCACTTCAACTGGATTGATTGTATCAAGAAGATATTTACCTGCATTACTCACAATTGGATTTTCAGCACCACTTACAAATTCATGGAAGGTTGCTGTTCCGTTTGAAATATCTTCAGATTGAAGAACCCTGATAAAACCATCCCTTACATCATTAGCTGCTTTCACTCTTGCAACATAAGCGGCAAGGGAATCAACATATTTGTTGTAATCTGCTTTCAAGGTTTCTTCCAGTGTTTCCAGTTCCGCTGTTGCGGCTGCATGTTCATCATTCCAGGTTGTAATTGCTTCATTTACGTTTGTACTCATAAATTACACCCCCATTTTATCTTTGGCATCATTTTCAATTTCTTCTTCAGCTTCTTTGTAAGATGCTGGGATGAAGCTATCAAGCTTCTGAATAATCTTTTCAACAGCTTCAGCATCAGTAAGAATTGCATTTTCTTTTAAAGAATAAGCCAAACTGCTGCTTGTATATGTTCCAGCATCAAAGAAATTTGCAAAATTATTACTGAAAGCTTCCAAGGTTTTTATAGCCCTTTCAGGTAACCCAAGGCTGAAGCAGGTAACCTTCATTCCATTCCTATTGGATAGAACTGCATTGAATTGTTTCATGGTCTGATAATCACCAAAGAACGGTTTCACTAATTCAAATGCTTGTTCATCAGTAAGCTTGTCACCAATCAGGTTAATAAAACCAATTGCATTTGAAACCTGAAGCTGAAAATCATCAGGCTTTCTTATTGTGGAATTAAGAATTGCATCCTTTTCTTCCATGATGATAGTTGAAAGCTGCTTATTGAATCCAGCATCTGAAGCAACCATTTGCGCCTTTACTTTCCTGATTTCATTCTGTTTGGCATCACTGGTATAATAGGAATTGCTTTCCCATTCCTTTATTTCTGCCAGGAACGCATTTACAGCCTTTTTGTAATTCTCAATAAGCTTTTGAATCCTGTTTTTAAGTTCTGTTTTCATGTTAATCACCTTTCCTTTTTTTTTTTATAATTTTTGAAGCATAATTTTCAATTCTTCAGTGGTAAGCCCTTCAAATAGGTTATTATCCAATTGACCTGATATTTCAACCTTATCCTTAAACATTCCTAAGTGCCTTCCAAGCAGTTCCAAAGCCTTCAATTTGTCATGAAGCTTGATTGATAACCCATAAGTACCCTGTTTGATTTCTGCAATAGCTGAAAGCTTTTCTTGCGGGATGCTATCAGTATCAAATATTTCAACCTGGTTGTTTTCAACCTTCAAATAGTTGAATATATCAGCAAAAGCAACCTTTGCAAGTTCCTGAATAACCTTATCCTGGGTCACACCTGTCCTTCTTGACCTATCTTCCATCAGCTTTTGTATTCTGCTTTGGATGTAGGGTTTTGTAAGGTTTTCATTAGCAATGAACCTTGCTGTTTTTTCACTGTAACCAGCCCTTATTGCCGCCTGTGTTGCGTTCAAGTCAACCAGGTATTCTTCACAGAACCTTCTTTGTTTTGCTGTCAGCTTTGCCATTTTCATCACCTGCCTTTTTTTAATGGTTTTTGATTTTATTACCCAAGGTCAACCAGTACCTGGTTCAATAAAGCTTTCAGTTCTGCATTACCTTTGAAGCCATTCACATCCAGGGTCACTGTTTTCCCCATGCGAACTTCATCATTCATGTCTTTCCATTTAGGCTTTGAAACCTGAATCTTCTTTGCTTCCTTGTAATACCTGAATTCCCCATGTTCTGTAATTACCGTTATTGGTTTTTCAGTTTCATAGTACCTTGCCATTTCCATCTTCCTTTCTTTGTTTTTATTCAATTTCATCAATCCAACCATCAAACCTTGTCTTGCTGGTGTCTATCTGACAATTATGCCAGTTAAACTGCGGGAAGCCAGCATTTATAAAAGCCTGATTGATTTTACTGATGATATTCCCTGGGATTTCTGAACCCTTCAGAAGATAATCTTCAATGAATCCAGCATCATCTTCAGATAGTTCATTCAGCATCTGACCAACTGCAACTTGATTTTTTGAAGGTAACTTGTCCAGGAATTCAATAAAGATTGACATACTTACACCCCCACACAACCAAGCTGCAATTTCTTCATCCAATACCGCTTTTGATATTCCTGTACTTTTTCAGGATGTTCAGCCCGCCATTCCCGCTGGTATTCATTCAGCTTGTCTTTGTTTTCTGCTCTGTAATTTTTAAAATATTCCTTACGGTCATTTGACTTTGCATCCATTGATTTCACTCCCTGTGAACATACTTTGCCCTATGATAATTTTACCAATTTGTGATGTTATTTTCATCAATATAACACTATATTTAGTACGTTTCTAAAAAATAAGACAAAAAGAACACTATATATAGTGTTCTTATCTGCTTTCTATGATTTTATAAATTGTTGCCCTACTTAATCCATATTTCTTCATCAGTTCAGGGATTTCCATGCCAGCATTATAATCTGTTCTTAAATACTTATTCCGTTTCTTCCTGTCATGGAACTTTTCATTATAGTTCTTTGGAACATATATATTTCTTCCTGGAAGCTGTTTGACCAATTCATCAAATGCTTCATCACCAACAACTTCCTTCAGTTTTTCAATGGGAACTATGCTTGACATCATTCACACCCGCCTTTCAACTTTTTTCTTGAATTATTTATTGCTTTTGCCATATCATCAGCATGACATATTCTAAAATCGCTTCCTATCTGTTCCATAAACTTGTTGACTATTAAAGCAATTGCACAATTTTGTAAAAACTCTTGTTCCTTATCATATTGTGGATTCAATGGATGTAACGGATATGTTATTTTAATTTCTTCACTATCTGCAATTATGATTACCTTGACTTCATCAGAATCAAGAACATCACCATTAACCTGCCACCTTATATCCGTTATTGTTTTAATTAACCTCACCTTATTTAAAAATTCTGCACCTGTCATCATTGTTCAACACACCTTTCTTTTGAATTATTTAACCAGTTATAAAAGATTATTTTTACATCAATCAGGTTCTTAATCATTTCAGTAAGCACAATGTCACTATCCTTGTCGACTGTTGCTGTCATTGGTTTCTGAAGCAATTCATTGTTTATCATTGTTTGATTCCACCCTTTCTTTTTTTGTCATTTTGTCAGTCAGTGTCTGTCAGTTAGTAGTGATTTATCTTTATATATTTTTTTAAAAAAATATTTTTTTTTAAACTTTTTATTTTCACTTATATAAAGGTAACCTTTTACTAACTGACAAACTGACAAAGTATAAAAAATATAATATTTACAAGGCTTTCACCCTGTCAGTTAGTTGTCATTTAACTGTCATTTTGTCATTTAACAAACATACTGTCACGTTCATTTGAACCAGGAATTCTTTTCTGTTTGATATTGAAGTCATACTCATTGCAGATTTCATCAGTAAAGCTTCTTCTGCTTTGAGGGTTATTATTGTTCCTTAAACACCATTCAGTGAACATTTTGTATAAATCCTTTATGAATTCCCGCTGCAACCGTTCTTCATCAAATTCACATTCATTCATCCAGGTTAAAACATTGCTGTTGTTTACTTTGAACTTCTGAAGTTCGTTCTGAACTGCTATAGGTTCAGTAAAGCCGCCATTGATATAAAGCCTTATGTAACCTTCAATTCCCCTTTTTAATAAAGCACTCATACATTCAGGGGTTGATAAATCTTCATCTATGAAGGGGTTAAAATCAGGGTCATCCTTACTGAATTTATGCTTAAAAGGGATTATAATAGGTCTGCGCATTACCCCGCCTTTGTCTACAAAATGAGGAAGTGTATTGCAGCCAAACAGTAACTTTGCTGTATTGTAATGGGTATAAGATTTACCATACTTTTCTTCCACAATTACACCATCACCAGTGACCAAGCTTTTAAAGTTGCCTGATTCAGTAACTGTTGTTTGGTCAAGGTCTGCTGAAATGTTTACTGTTTTGTTTACTATGCTTGAAAGCCTGAACTTGTCATTAAAATCCTTCAGGCTTAAAGTTGATACATTTTGTTTGCCGACAAAATTTATTATCATTTTCAGGATGTTTGATTTCCCGCCTGAAGGCTTTCCAACAAAGAAAAAAGCCTTATGAAAATTGACATGGTTCATCATAAGATAACCAATAATTTCATCAAACAGGCTGACCAGTTCTGCATCACCACAAAAAACCTTATTTAAGGTTTCATCAAGCAAAGGGTATTTAATAGCTGGATTATATTCAGCATTGAACTGCTTAAATTCAATTATCTGTGGAGAATGTTCCAGCAGGTTTATATCAAAGCTTTTAGTTTCTTTGTTAGGAACAAATTCAAGGATGCCATTTTTAACATTCACCCTTTTCAGATTGTTGGGTTTGATTGTTTTGGCACACCTTCCCCGCATGAATTCAATGGTTTCCCGCCTTTGATTGATTTTAAGTTCAGGCATCCTGTTAATAATAATTGCATTGATTTCATCATTATCTTTGGGTAAATAAACCCCATTAGAATAGGTGTATAAAGTTCCATTAACTGAAATCAGGTTCAGTTCTGCAATCAATTCATCACCAAAAGCGGCATGATTGAACTTACCATCTGAACCGATAACAGGAAATGCTTCATCCCTGGTGATGGTATCAATTTCCCTTTTAGATAATGGGGAAGCTAACATATATTGATTCACCAGGTTAATTGTTGTCCTGATTTCTTCTTTTGACATTTTACCTGTCAGTTTAAGAATGTACCTATAAAGCACATCATTCCTTCCATCACCATCACCAAGGGATTCAAAATCTTCAAGCTGCTTCTTGCTAATAGGCAGTAACCACTTTGGAATTTCATCAATATCATCATTTATCAATGAACCCTTTATCCAATTGCGGTCAACACCATTAACCCTAACTGGACAGGTTTCATTCTTGCTACCCAACTTCCATTCACAATAAAGCCCACAAGCAGCATACCAGTTTATTTTGTTTGACCTTAAACTTGTATTTTTGAAATATAAATGTCCACCCCTGGTTGTTTCAAGGATGTTGCAATTGATGTGAAGGTCATTAACCATCTTGATTGCTTTTTGAAATCTTTCTGCATTATCAATATCAACCTTCACAATATCATCTTTAAGAACCCCCGCATAATCACCATGTTCAGGTGGTTTTGTGTGGGGTGTAAAATCAGGATGGGTTAAACATTCACCTGATAATGGTTTCTTACCTTTGGTATAAATGTATCCTCTTATCACTTTTCCACCACCTTTTTCCCATTGTCCTTATTTGGTCAATACAATTGCAAAATTTTTTACTTCTTAATTTTTTCATAAGGAATACCTGTTTTCTGAATGATAGAATCAATTTCACAAGCCAAGAACCTGGAATGACCTTGTTCCTTCTTGACATAAGTGCTGTACGGAATTCCAACCAGCTTTGCAAAATTCTTCTGTGACAGATTCATCAGAATTCTTAATTCCCTTACTGTCAACTGTTTTTCAATGTTTACCTTTTCAATCATTTTCATCCTTCCTTTCATTTGTCCATTATTGGTCAATTATAGTATAGCATTTTGAAAATGTGACGTCAACCAATTTTGGACAATATTTTATATTTTAAAGTTGACAATTGTCCAGTATTGGTTTATCCTCTTATTAAGGTGGTGATGCTTTGTATGAATGAATTAAGTGAATCATTATACTTAACTGTTGGGAAGCTCTTACGTCAATTAAGACAATCCAAGGGGTTAACCCTGGTTGATTTAGAACGTAAAAGCAACATGCCTTTTAAGACAATTCAAAGGTATGAAGTTGGAAGCAGGAAGATAAGTAAAGAAACACTTGAATTGCTACTTTCATTGATGGACAAGGATTATGATGAATTCATGCAAGAAGTAAAAATGGCGCATTTTGCTGAAGAAATAGCAATGTATGACCATAAATTTTCATCTGCCCAAGAAGCTATTTCTTACATTTTGCACCAACCGAAGGTTATTGAATTCTGTGGTTATGAAGAATCCTTGGAAAGCTTTACTGACACTGAAGGCAATCTGATTGAAGATGATGATTGGAAAGACTTTGTGAATGATATTTTAGATTACATCAAATTCAGGGGAAGTAAGCTAAAAAAGTAAAAAAAAAAAAAATAACCCCTGGTGTTACCAGCACCAAGGATTATTAAGATACATTTAACCAAAGGTGTAAATGCACCCACACACTTTAATTATAGCATTTCATCACCTTTGGAACAATAAAGAAAGGTGGTTTGTTTTATGACAGGTGGAGTAAGAAAACGTGGTGACAACTGGTATTATTATTTTGACTTGGGGAAGGTTGACGGTAAAAGAAAGAAGATTGAAAGGAAAGGCGGCAAAACCAAGAAAGAAGCTGAAGCAGCTTTAAGAAAAGCACTTCAGGAATATGAAAATGCTGGTCTGCTCTTTGAACCAAGTGAAATATCTGTTGCAGATTACATGGATTATTGGATGAAGAATTATGTTGAAATGAACTGCAAATATAACACCATTGATGGGTACAAAAGAATCATTGAAAACCATATAAAGCCTGTTCTTGGTTCATACAAATTGAAATCTGTAACACCAGCAGTTCTTCAGCAATATGTAAATGAAAAATCAACCAAAGGTTTCACCAAGCATTACCTGGTGAATATGATTTCAGTGCTTTCAGGTTCATTCAAAGCAGCAGTTTTCCCTTACAAGTTTATAAAAGAAAATCCTATGCAATATGTAAAGCTTCCTAAGAATGAAAACATGAAAGCTGAAACTGACAGGAAGGTAATAACCCAGGATGAATTCAAACGGATTATTGAAAGATTCCCCCAGGGCAATTCCTTCTATATCCCATTACAAATTGCTTATCATACTGGAACAAGAGTTGGTGAATGTTGTGCTTTGGTTTGGGATAATATTAACCTGGAAAACAAGGTTATTGAAATCAACAGAATACTTATTAAAAAAGGGAAACAGTGGTATTTTGGAACAACCAAAACTGCTTCTTCTGTCCGCAAAATTGCCATTGGTGACACCCTGGTTGATATTTTAAAGAAGCATAAGAAATGGCAGATGGAAAACCGCTTAAAATGTGGTCAATTCTATAACTTTTATTATGTGGATAAGAATGACAGAATCTATTCAGTTGATGGAACGAAGGATTATAAAACCACTGATGACCAGCTTCAATTTGTTTGCACTAATGAAAGCGGCAATTTAATTACACCTGACAGTATTAAGTATTGCAGCAGGGTAATAAACTATGAACTAATGATTCAATTCAATTTCCACGCATTAAGGCATACCCATGCCACCCTGCTTATTGAAAATGGTGCTAACATGAAGGATGTTCAGAAAAGGCTTGGTCATTCCAGGCTTGCAACTACAATGGATACCTACACACACGCAACAGAAAAAATGTCAAAGAATACGGTTGATATATTCGAAAAAATTTGCCACCCACAATAAAATTAGGGTGGAAAGAGGGTGGAAAAACCACCCCTTTTTATTTTATAAATCCCTAAAACCCTTGTCATTCCTCACTATTAGACAAACACATTCTGTATGCCCCGTCTGAGGGAACATGTCCACCGGCTGTACCTCCTTTACCTCAAACCCTCTTTCCGACAGGTACTTCAAATCCCTGGCCAGGGTTGCGGGATTGCAGGATACATATACCATCCTTTCTGGGGCCATTTGTGTAATTACATCCAAGAGCTTATCGTCACAGCCCTTTCTTGGAGGGTCTACTACTATTACATCTGCCCTGATGCCCTTCCTGTACAATTCGGGTATAACAGTCTCAGACTCACCGACAAGAAACTCAACGTTTTTTACTCCGTTAAGCTTTGCATTCTCTTTGGCGTTTTCTATTGCCTGAGGTACAATTTCGATTCCATACACTTTTTTGGCTTTCTTGCTCAAGAAAAGCGATATTGTACCTATTCCGCAGTATGCATCAAAAACCGTTTCCTCCCCCTTCAGGCCGGCATACTCCAGTGCCTTGCCGTACAATACCTCTGTCTGAACGGGATTCACCTGGAAAAAGGAAAGGGGGGATATTCTGAATTTGAACTCTCCAATATAGTCATAAATAGCTTCTTCTCCATATAACACTATGTTTCTGTCGCCTAATATAACATTTGTTTTCTTTTTATTGATATTCAGTACCACGCTTTTCAGCCCGTCAACCCTTGCCCTCAGCATTTCAACCAGGGCTTTGACGCAGGGAAGGGTATCTCCGTTAATCACAATACAAACCATCACTTCGCCGGTCCTGAATCCTTTTCTGGTCACTACATGCCTGATGAGGCCTTTCCCTGTATTCTCATCATACACGCTGATATCATATTTTTTTATGAATTCCCTTACTGTCTGAATGACGTTATCGTTGACTGCATCCTGAATTGAGCATTGAGGGGTATCAATTATTTCATGGCTCCTGTTTGCATAAAAGCCTATCAGCACATTCCCGTCCATTCCTACGGGAAACTGTGCCTTGTTCCTGTATCGCCATGGATTCTCCATTCCTATTGCATCGTGAACGGCAACACCGTTAAGCCCACCAATACGTTCCAAGGCATCCTTCACCTGCTGAGTCTTATATTGCAGCTGTGCCTCATAGCTCATATGCTGCAGCTGACAGCCCCCGCACCTTTTCACGACTCCGCAGGAAGGTTCAGTCCTGCAGGCTGCAGCCTTCAATGTCCTTAACAGCTTGCCGAAAGCGTAGTTTTTCAGTACCTTTACTATTTTTATCTCCGCCTGTTCTTTGGGAAGTGCACCTTCCACAAACACAGTAAACCCTTCTATCCTTGCCACTCCAAGGCCTTCACTTGTAAGCCCCGATATGTCAACTATATAATTCCGGTTCTTTTCTACCGGTATCGCTTTTTCCATCTGTATTTCTCCTCAGTTGGATATTTGTATTGGACTTTTCTACCTCCATCTTAATATTATCAAGCTCTCTTTTCAATGTTTTATTCTCTCTCATTATTTCATCTATCTTCATATGCAGGTCCTCAAGTATTATTTCAGATTTTAAATTTATAAGATACTCATTTTCTGAGCGCAGCCTGTCTTTTTGAGCTTCCCTGTTCTGGCTCATCATTATTATGGGTGCCTGTATCGATGCAATACAGCCAAGTATCAGGTTTAGAAAAACATAGGGAAAGGGATCGATAGGCTTGTCAACCAGGTACTTTGAATTAATAATGGCCCACGCAATTATTACAACTCCAAAGAAGAATAGGAAAGACCAGCTTCCGGCAAACCTTGCAATTTTGTCAGCCATTCTTTCACCTACAGTAAGTGTTTTGCAGAGCTCCTTATTTATGTCCAATGACCGTTTCCCTCTTATAAGCTCGTGGATCTGTTTCTCCCGTTCTTCTTCATCGGAGATTATTATGTCCTTCAGGTCATCTTTATCCATAGCTACACTCTCCAATACTTTTATGTATTTTGGCTTGTATGAAAAAAAATATGCAAGAATTACACTCTGTTAATTGTTGCATATTTGCTATCTTTCAAATTGCTTTTAAACTCTCTCAGGCAAAGCTGAATATCTGCCAGGCACACTTTCAGTTCCTTGATATATACTTCGTTTTCACATGTGTTTCCTTCAATTAGCTTTATTACGGCACTTTCAAGCCTCTTGAGAACTTTTCTGTCCTCACTTCCGATTGCTATCATATTGCTGATTCCTTGTATAATATATCCTTTGTACAGGTGTGCATCCTGTACTCTCAAAAGAAGCTGCAGAAAATCATCCAGTACCGATTCTTTTTCGCCCATCAACAGTTTGATCTCCGTATATGTGTTGAAGCATATAAAAGAAAGTGCCATATCATCATCTTCAATACACTTAAATGCCTTATTAATGTAGCTGAGTGCCTTTTTATGCTGCCCCAGTATTTTGTAAACAATAGCAATATTGTTATACACTCTGCACTTTACCTTCATATCCTTTTGGTCCGCAAGGCAGAGGGCCTTACTGTAGTATCTCAATGCTGCCTTGAAATCCTTCTGCCCCTTATACAACAATCCGATGTTCATAATAATCAACGCGGTATCCTTGTCATCCCCTGCATACAATAATGCATTTTTCAACTTCTGTTCAGAATAATAATATTCCTGCATATTGCTCAGAAGCATCCCGTATCTGTAATAATGGAGATATGATATTTCCCTGCCAATTTCCGGAACCTGCAAAAGCAGTTCTTCGGCCTTCTCATAATACGCTTTGGAACGTATATATTCGTGATTATAAAAATATATATATCCCAATTCAGAGTAATATTCAACAAGAAGATCCAAACAATCTTCGCGCCTGACTGTATCTATAGCCAGTTTCATTGATTTTACTGCATTACTGCAATTATTCATGTAAAAGTGATACATCCCAATGTTCCTATGCATTTTTGCAGCTTCTATCATCATTTCTTCCTTTTTGCATAGATCCCTTAACTTTTCTAATGCATTAATGTCTTCTTTCAAATAATATTCTCTGATTCTTTTCGTGATTAACTCAACATTATTTGCTATTTGCTCATAATCTGATATTCCTGCAATATTATCTGCTTTAAATTTCAACAGCCTCACCGCCATTATCCAGTTTATCTAAAATATTACAGTATTATTTTCCCACTTTACAGTGTTTTACGTTGAATTGCCCAATATTTTATATAAACTGTGCTTTTTCGACATTACTCTGCAACTCATATACGCAAATAAAAAATGCGGCCTTTTGACCACATTTTTTTGCTCTATTAATGCTCAAAGGTTTCTTTTACGGATTCAAGCATTTCCCTGATCGGAAGATTATATGGGCACTTTGTCTCACACAATCCGCATTTCTCACAGTCACTGGCTTTTGAAGACTGACTGTCATACCTTCCTTGCGCCCACTCCATAAGATTATATCTTTTGTAATAGCTTTCCAAGGTGAGCAATTCATTTATATTTATTCCCCGGGGACACGGCTTGCAATAACCGCATCTCCTGCAGAAGCGTTCTCCCAATTCGGAGGCTTCTTTAGAAAGGGCTTCCATTTCCTTCTCTGACAGCGGCATTTCGTCTATTGCTTTCATATTATCCGTCAGCTGTTCTATGCTGGACATTCCCGGTATTGCACAAGTTACATGGGGATTCTGAAGTATGAACTTCAATGCTGCCCTGGCATTTGTAATAGCACCTCCGGCCAAAGGCTTCATGGCAATTACCCCCAGGTTCCTTTCACAAGCTTTTCTGAATACCTCCGACCCTTGCGTCTCAACTGCATTATATGGGCACTGTATTGTTTCAAGCACATCATAATTAATAGCTCCTTTAATGATATCAATGTTATGACTGGTTATCCCGATATGTTTTATTATTCCTTTATCCCTGTATTTCTGTAAAGCCTCAAAGGCTCCGCCTTTTCCCATTATCCTTTCAAGCTCCTGCAGGCTGCCGACATTATGGAATTGGTAAAGATCAATATAATCTGTCTTAAAATTATCTAAAGAGATTTCTATGTCCCGTTTTAATCCATCCTTATCCCTTGCCATGGATTTTGTAGCCAGGAACACCTGCTGCCTCTTCCCCGACAGTGCGCCTCCTATCAGGCTTTCGCTTACGGTGTATCCCCTTGCGGTATCAATAAAATTGATGCCATATTCCAGTGCTTTTTCTATAAGCTTGTTTGCCTCATCCTGATCCATCTGCTGAAACGAGATACCCCCAAGACTTATTTTAGATACCTTCAGCCCTGTCTTGCCAAGTATGCCGTACTTCACTGCTTATTCCTCCTTACCCTTTGCAAGTTCATGCAATGTGTTGTAAAGATTGCTGTTATGCTTTTTCAAATTTATAGGCCTTCCGCTTCTGTTGGCAAAAGCATGGACTGTTTCTCCCTCCGCCAGCAACACTCCGTCTGAAGCCCTCAAAAGCTTATAGGAGAAAGCTATCCTTGCAACGGTCATCTCTTTTATACCGGTCCTGACCAGGATTTCATCATCATACATTGCGGGAATTCTATATTTGCAATGGGTTTCTGTCAACGGGAGCATTATCCCCAGTTCTTCCATTTCCTTGTATGACATCCCTCCTGCTTCCCGAAGGTACTCAGTCCTTCCCATTTCAAAATATATGTAATAATTCGGATGGTATATTATCCCCATCTGATCAGTCTCTCCGTACCTGGTCCTGAGTATTGTATCATGTGTCTTCATCCAAAAATCCTCCCGTTACAGCACTCTTGCCGCTCCCCTGTATATGAGCCCCCGTGCCGTATCCATAGTAATAAGCTGTCCATCCCTGAAAATGTTTACTGCATTTTGCACCCCTACTATTACCGGTTTTCCAAGGTTGATTCCCGCAATAGCTGCATGGGATGTTATCCCGCCTTCTTCCACAATAAATGCCGATGCTTTTTCCATAAGGGGTATCAGCTCTATATCAGTGGATCTCGCAACCAGTATATCTCCTTCCCGGAGCTTGCCAAAATCTCCCGGTATATCATCAATAATTGAAACCTTTCCGGTAATCGATCCGTCACCTATTCCTATTCCTTTTGCCAAAATCTCTCCTACTATATGAACCTTAATCAGGTTTGTGCTGCCTGCCGCTCCTATACCTGCCGTTATTACCACAAGATCGCCGTTCTTGATAAGCTTGGCTTCAACAGCTGCATCTGCAGCCCGGTCAATTATATCATCTGTCCTCTCGGTAAAAGGCACATATATGGGATAAACCCCGAAGCTCAGGCAAAGCTTTCTCATTACACCAACATCAGAGGTAGTGGCAATTATGGGTGCCTTTGGCCTGAATTTAGATAC
>Ga0208695_1001031_pt1 | contig 24969 bp, 22 predicted proteins | sample AD_UKC111_MetaG_FD_184449 | JGI IMG/M metagenome (GOLD analysis project Ga0208695, IMG submission 184449) | Active sludge microbial communities of municipal wastewater-treating anaerobic digesters from Hong Kong - AD_UKC111_MetaG (SPAdes)... | ecosystem: Engineered > Bioreactor > Anaerobic >...
GCTGCAATTTTATTAACCACATCTTGTGATAGCTCATTTAATACATATTTGTTCATATTGATAATATTTTAACACACAAGTGCAGTAATCTGTTAAAATTAGCAATATGGAAGAAAAATTCAACTTAATATCAAAATATTCTCCTTCTGTAGATCAGCAAAAAGCTATAGATGAGTTAATTCAAAACTTTAAAAAAGGACAAGAGAAACAAGTACTGCTTGGTGTAACAGGTTCAGGAAAAACATATGTAATGGCGAATATAGTGGCTCAGCTTCAAAAGCCAACATTAGTTCTTTCACATAACAAGACATTAGCTGCACAGCTGTATGAGGAATTTAAGGAGTTCTTTCCTGATAACGCTGTAAAATATTTTGTTTCATACTATGATTACTACCAGCCAGAGGCATATATCCCATCAAGAGATCTTTACATTGAAAAAGAGTCTGAGGTAAATGAAGAAATTGAAAAATTAAGACTGAGTGCAATGAATGCTGCTAGAACAAGAAGAGATACTATCGTTGTTGCTAGTGTCTCATGTATTTACAATATTGGAAGTCCTGATAACTATGAAAACAAATCATTTGAAGTAAGAGTTGGAGAGAATACTGATATGGGAAAACTTGCTCGTGATTTGACATTTTTAAGATATGAAAGAGAGTCAACTGATTTAATATCTGGTACATTTTTAATTAGGGGAGATACTATAGAAATATATATGCCGTATGAGGATTTTCCTGTAAGAATTGAGTTTTGGGGTAATAGGATTGAAAGAATTTCATACATTGAGCCTGTATCAAAAAAGGTTATTTATGATGTTGATAATATTGATATATTTCCTGCTACCCCACTTGTATATGATGCTGATACAATGGCAAGGGCAGTTACAAATATTGAGAAAGATTTAGAACAAAGAACTGCATTTCTTAGAAATATTGGCAAAGAAGTTGAAGCTCAAAGACTTGAACAGAGAACTAAATATGATATTGAAATGATGACACAGGTTGGGTTTTGTAAAGGAATGGAAAACTACTCAATATATTTTGATGGAAGAAAAACAGGACAGCCTCCCTTTACTTTACTTGATTACTTTCCAAGTGATTATCTTCTCTTTATTGATGAATCTCATATTACTGTTCCTCAGATTGGAGGAATGTATAATGGGGACAGAGCAAGAAAGACAAATTTGGTTGAACATGGTTTTAGACTTCCTTCTGCATATGATAACAGGCCTCTTAATTTTAATGAGTTTAGAAAAAAACAAGGTGCTACAATATATTTCTCTGCAACGCCTGATGAATGGGAAATTAGAGACAGCAGAAATACTGTTGTAGAACTTCTAACAAGACCTACAGGTCTTCTTGATCCTAAGGTAGAGGTCAGAAAAACAAAAAATCAGATTGATGATGTTATTTCAGAAGTAAGAAAGAATGTAGAAAGGAAAGAAAGAGTATTGATTACTACATTAACTAAAAGAATGGCAGAAGATTTAACTTCATACTTGGCAGATTTTGATATAAAGGTAGCATATTTACACTCTGATATTGATACTGTTGAAAGGGTTGAAATATTAAGGAATTTAAGACTTGGTGAATTTGATGTGCTTGTTGGAATAAACTTGTTAAGAGAGGGTATTGATCTCCCAGAGGTATCTCTTGTAATAATACTTGATGCTGATAAGGAGGGATTTTTAAGGTCTAAGATTAGTCTTGTTCAGACAATAGGGAGAGCTGCTAGGCACATTAATGGGAGAGTAATTATGTATGCAGATACAATTACTGAAAGCATGAAATATGCAATAGATGAAACAAATAGGAGAAGAAAATATCAGGAAGAATACAATAGAATACACAATATTACACCTACCAGTATAAAAAAAGAAATTAGAGATTCTCTTGTAAAAAAAGATGATGATCAAAAGAAAGATTTAGATATTGAAATAGAGAAGCTAAGTGAAAAACAAAAGAAAATGCTAATTAAAGATTTAAGAGCAAAAATGCTTCTTGCAGCAGATAATCTACAGTTTGAAAAAGCAGCAGAGTTAAGGGATAAAATAAAAGAGCTGAGTATTTAGCCCAGCTCTTTTTAATTTCCAAATAACTATTAATAATTATCTATAGAAATTCTCTCTTCTATTGCCTTCCTCTCTCTGAGGTCTTGCAATAGAGACATTGATAGCTCTGCCATCAAGCTCTTTTCCGTTAAGCTCTTCCATTGCTTTCTGAGCCAACTCTTCAGAAGCCATTGTAACAAATCCGAAGCCTTTTGATCTTCCTTTGAATTTGTCAACAATTACTTTTGCTTCTGTTACTTCTCCAACAGTGGAGAAAAGCTGAGACAAAGTCTCATCTGTGGTATCCCATGACAGGTTCCCAACAAAAAGTTTGTTTTGCATTTAATTATAAATAAAAAATAAACAGACTACGGATAAGCACACTTTTTAAGGTAACCTACACGGGGTGTTAATGCATTAACACCTTTCTTAACATAGACATTTAATTATACCATATTTAATATAAATACAATACGACCTCAATTTGATATACTCTATTTCATGAGAATAAAGTACTTAATAAATAAAGATCCTAGGGTAAAGGATTTTAATATATTAATAAAGAATAATTTTCCAAACCTTCTTACAGAAAAGAAACCTGATCTATATCTTGTTGCAGGGGGTGATGGTGCTATGCTCCATGCAATTCATAAAACAATTGATAAAGGAATTCCATATTTAGGTAAAGCAATGGGTACTTTTAACTTCCTTATGAATCAGTTTGATGATGATATACAAACAATAAATAAAATATTGAACGATGAGATAAAAATAGATACTCTTTCTTCACATGCTATACAGGTATATTTAAATAGAAAGAAGCTTGGAGAGGCTGTAAATGATGTTATTCTAGGCGACAAAATTACCAGCTATTTTACTTTTAATATTTCAACAGAACAGAAAGATTTTGATAACTTTGAAATAAAAGGAGGTGGTATTTGCATAAGTACTACAATTGGTTCTACTGCATTTAATTATAATAATGGGGGGAGAATTCTTCCTCTTGATTCAGATCTTCTGTCAGTTACTGGTGTTGTATGCAATAGATATTTAAATGATATTATTCCTTTTCAAAAAATCCATATTAAAGCAAATGGGACAAAAATATATCTTTCTAACATACAGACAGGAGTATTAAATGAGGGTGATACTCTACTTCTTAAAAAGGGTAGTGAGATAAAAATAGGATTTCTAAATAAAAATGAATTCTTAAAAAGAAGAATTGATTTATCACATAGATTTAGAAAATAGCTAATGAATAAACTTAGAGCCAAGATAAACTACATAGAATACAATAATTACTAATCCTGATACCCAGTTAAGTGCTTTATTCTTCCCAAGTAGTTTCATTTCAACCAATAAACCAAATATTACTATCATATTTAAAATCCCAAAATAATAAATATCATTTAATGCCTCTTGATTAAGAGCAATTGGAGTTATAACAGCTGGAAGTCCTGCACCAAGTGCAATGTTTGCGATTGTACTCCCAAATACATTCCCAACAATAATGTCTGTATATCCATTCTTTGCAGATCTAATTGATGTATAAATCATAGGAATTGATGTCCCAATACCAATAATTGTAAGTCCAAGGACATATTCAGAAATATTAAAATCCAATACTAATCTCCCTGTTATGTTATTAAGGCATAATGAAGAAAGAGTTAAGAGCAAAAAACCACATATAATGTATAACAAAGATTTTAAAATAGTTAATCCTTCTGTAGTAATTGTTGATATAGTACTTGTATCAACATCAATCTCTTCCTTATCTGCATCTTTTAATCTTTCCCTAACGGAATATTGATAAATAATAAATAGAGCAAATATATATGCAAAAAGTAATATTAATCCTTCTCCTCTAGTTATCTTTGAATCAAGCATAAAGCAGGTAAGAAGAGAACATATTCCTAAATATATAGGTATTTCTTTTTCAAAAACCTCATATTTTGTAACAATGGTAAGAAGGAGTGCAGGAATACCAAAACCTAGTCCTATATTTACAAAATTTGTACCAAGTGCATTACCGATAGCAACATCAACCCCATTTGAATTTCCTAAAACTAAAAACAAATTAACTGCAATAGTGGGAAGACCTGTACCCAATGCTATTATAGTTGAGGCAATAACAAGCTCACTCACATTAAGCCTTCTTGCTAATGCTACAGCTCCTTTCATTACCCACTCTGACCCAATAATCAGAAGAAAAAAGCATATACAAAGTATTATTATATCAATAAATATATTCATAAGATGATTGTTAAAAATGGTTGCGGGACATAGATTCGAACTATGATTCTCGGCTTCAAAGGCCGGTGTCCTACCTTTAGACGATCCCGCAAAATTCTTTTAGATTATACTACACTAAATATATCATTGAAATATTAATACTTTCATATTATCTTGTATATATGAGAAAAAAGAAAAATAAGAAAGAAAGAAGTCCAATACTTATGCCTAAGGCACCAGTAAAAGCAGATATAAAAAGAAGAAAGAAGAGTAAGATACATATAAAAGATGTATTCAAGAAGAAAAATAACAAATATACAGTAAGAAAAAGAAAAAACAACCTTTTTAAATATATCGCTCTCCTCTTAATTGTAGGAGCAGTTGGAGGAGTTCTTTACCTTGCTGTTAACTATATTATTCAACTTAGACAAAATGCATATGGAGAAAAAGAATATGCTATTGAAAATGTAATTGGTTTAAAAGATATCCCAACATATCCAAACTCATATTTTCTATTTAAAGACAACCTGAATGATTCTGTTGTTAAAGAGTTTATTTCGTCTGGAAAATCTGTATATAGATTACCAAAGGAGACAACACAAAAAAATGTTGAAGAATATTATACTGAAAAGCTAAAAAATCTTGGCTGGGAACTTGTACAAAATGTCCCTATTGGGACACCAGATAAAAAATATGGTATGTATTGGGTAAAGAATGGTATTGGATTAAGAATATATGTTAAATACAAAGATATATGGTACGAGACTCTTACCGAAAGTGATGCAAGAGAGGCTTTAAGCAGGCTTGTGAAAGAAGAAATTGAAAGAGAAATGTTAATGGCAAGTTCAGAGAAACAAACATTACTCCCTGATTATCCATGGAAAATAGAGATTCCAAAAGAATATCTTATTAAATATTTCCCAACTACCCTAGATGAATTAAGAGGTGTATCATTTCAAAAACTTGGAAGTAGTGAAATAGTTGAGATATACCCTATGGGAAAATGGAAAGAAAAAGATTTAGATGCATATCTTTATGATTACTGCCAGATTAAGAAAGAACAAGAAATTAGCTGTGGAATATTGAATAGTGTTCCTGTTTCATTTAGGGATACAATAGGGCTAAAATCAACATTACAGATAAACTCTGTAAATACAACTGCATATACTGTTGCAAATACATATAATTCAATTGTATATGTAATATCTTCATCTCAAGCAGATTCGCCTCTGCTTGGATATATTATTGAAAACATCAAACCTTTTAATGCTGATGATTAGAAAAGTATTTTAAAATTTCCTCAGCAACTCGCTTATTCTTTACAACAGGATATATGTCTTCATAACTTGCTTTTTTAATATTTTCAACACTCTTAAAATTCTTTAAAAGCTCCTTTTTTCTTTTCTCTCCTACACCTTCAATATTATCTAACTCAGACTTCTTAGATTCTTTAATACTCCTTTTCCTAAAATATGATATTGCAAATCTATGTGCCTCATTTCTAAGGTCTATTAATATTTCAGGACTTGCTATATCTATTCTGTATACATTCCCATCTTTTAATATCCAAAACTCATCAATAGAACTCCTCCCTCTCCTTTTTAGGTACCTACCTTTTGAAATACCCATAAGTGATACTTTTTTAGGAATAATGTCTTTTACTGCATTTAACTGTCCTTTTCCTCCATCAATTAGTACAAGATCAACTTTTTTGTTTTTATCCTTAAATCTTCTTTTAAGTACCTCTCTAAGCATCTTATAATCATTAGGTTTATCCTCTCCCTTAATTTTAAATATCCTATATTCAGATCTGTTTAATTTCCCATCTTCTGCTACTACCATAGAACCATAGGCATTTTTGCCTTGTATGTTTGATATATCAAAACATTCAATTCTATGAAGATTAGGAATGTTTAACTCCATACCAAGATAATTAAAACTGCTCTTCCTTGCTTTGTCTCTCCTACTTTCATATGAGAGAGCATCATCATAATATGTAAAATCAATATCTTGGCTAATATATTTTAAATCTTTTATCCTATCTCTTAACTGGGAAGCTTTTTCATACTCCTGCTTTTGAGAATACTCTTTCATCTCTTTCTCAAGTCTTTTAATATGATTCTGCTGTTTCCCAGAAAGAAATTTAATGATGTTGTTAATATTCTTTCTATAATCTTTCTCTGATATTGCACCAATATATGGACCAGGGCATAAACCTATATGATAGTAAAGAGAGTGAGCACAATCATGATTCTTACATGTACAAAACGGATATAATTTCCTTAGGTATGAATATACCCTCCTAATTGTGTATCCACTTGGATATGGGCCGAACAATCTTCCCTTTTCATACTCTCCCTTTCTTATTGTCCTTACAATCTTTACAGTAGGGAATTTATCTTGTGTGTTTATATATATCCATGCATACGATTTGTCATCTTTAAGTTCACTATTAAACTTTGGTTTAAACTTTCTTACAAGTGCAGATTCTAATACTAATGCCTCTATTTCATTATTTGTTTCAATAACCTCTACATCAGATATAAAGGGAAGCATTTTTACTATATACGGTCTGTCATAAAGGGTATCTTTAAAGTAAGATGATACTCTTCTTTTTAGATTAATTGCTTTGCCTATATAAAGGATATTGTTATCTTTATCAAGGAATTTATATATTCCACTTGTACTGGGGAGTGTATTAATTTTTTGATAAATCCTCTTGTTCACACTGTATTATACATCAGAACCTTCTAAGCCATTTTTTAGTTTCACTATTCATTTCTATCTTTTTTTGCAGCAGTACACTCTTACTTCTATTCCCTCCATTTACAATTATTCTAACTGGTATATCACCATTAGAAGAAGAAATATACTCTTTTAATGCCTTTATTTCATCTTCTGTATGCTCCTGTCTTATTCTAAATGTAACACCATCAAAATTATCACCATATTTAGATTCATCAATATACTCACCCTTTTCCATTATCAGACTGCTTTTTCCGTCTTTAATAGATACTCTTACCTCAACAAGCATTGGTTTGTTCCCTTCTAGCTTTTCTCTTAACTGTTTATACAATTTAGGAAACATAACTATCTCTGTCATACCAGATTTATCTTCAACAGTTAAAAATGCCATAACCTCTCCTTTTCTTGTTGTTATCTTTCTTATCTTGTTTACCATAACACCAAGAAGAAACAGTTCATTATCTTTACCATTTTCAATAGCATCAGAAATCTGCTTTACTTTTTTTGATTCAAAAAAGGTTTGAAGATTATCAAGAGGATGACTAGAGAAATATATTCCAAGAAGCTCTTTCTCCCATTGAAGTATTTGATATCTTGGAGCTTTCTCTACATCAGGAAGTGGAGTCTCTTTTGCTTGAGTACTAACTTCTAAATTGTTTCCTGCAAGAGAAAATATGTCAATTTGACCTGTATTCACTCCACTATTGTTCTTCTTCTCTTTTTCATAAATACTAGGCAGAACAGCTAAAAGAGCATTTCTTTCTCCAAACTCATCCATTGTTCCCGACATAATTAGATACTCTATTGCTCTTTTCTGGATTCCTCTTTTATACATCCTTCTTACAAAATCATCTAGGCTCTTAAACTGGCCATTTTTCTTTCTTTCTTCTACAATACTTTTTACAATATCATTCCCTATATTTTTAATACCACCAAGACCATATCTGATACTACTATCTCCTTCAATTGTAAAGTAAAATTTGCTTTTATTTATTGTAGGTGGAAGTACATCAATACCTAATCTCTCACATTCATTAAGATCAATAATTACTCTGTTAAAATTATCTAAATCACCTTCTAAAAGTGCTGCCATATATTCAAGTGGGAAGTGGGTTTTAAGATATGCAGTCCAATATGCAACTGTAGCATATGATGCACTGTGTGCTTTGTTAAATCCATAATTTGCAAACTGTACTAATTTATCCCAAAGTTTTTCTACCTTCTTTTCATCAAAACCATTCTTCTTAGCACCTTCAATAAATTTGGGCTTCTCCTTTTCCATTATATCCATCTTCTTTTTACCCATTGCTCTTCTAAGCAGATCAGCAGCACCAAGTGAGTAACCTGCAATAACTTGAGCAATTTTCATAACCTGTTCTTGATATGTAATTACTCCATAAGTAACAGAAAGGACAGGTTCAAGCTCTGGAAAGATATAATCTGGTTTCTGTTTACCATGTTTAACTGCAACATATTCAGAGATATATTGCATTGGTCCAGGTCTATATGCAGCAAGAAGATAACAGATATCTTCTAAGCTATGTGGTTTAAGAGCTTTAATGGACCTTTTCATACCTTCGCTTTCCAGCTGAAAAATTCCAACAGTATGTCCACTCTGGATAAGGTCAAACACCTCTTTATCGTTATAATCAATCTTATGAAGATTAATATCAATTCCTTTATTTACTTTTATCTTTGTTATTGCCTCCCCTATTACATTAAGGTTTCTTAAACCAAGAAAATCAAATTTCATTAACCCAATATGCTCTAAATCTGTCATTTCGAATTGTGTCATCCCTATTCCTTCTCCATGTGCATCCTTTTGAATAGGGCAGTACTCAGTAACTGGCTGAGGTGTAACTACAATCCCACATGCATGAGTAGACACACCTCTACACATACCAGCTATTTTTTTAACAATATCAACTAATCTTTTTGTCTTCTCTGAAGAGTATATTACCTCCCTAAATTCAGGATTATGCTCTATCATATAGTCAATATCCCTTGATTTTCCGAAGAGAATTTCAACCATTTTTGCCAGCTTGTCAGTTACACTTAGTTCAACCCCTAAGACTCTTCCTACATCTTTAATTGCTTGCCTTGTTTGAAACTTACTAAATGTCCCTATTTGTTTAACATTATCAAATCCATATTTTTGAATTGTATATTGTATCAGCTCATCTCTTCTTTGATCTGCAATGTCAATATCAAAATCAGGCGGAGAGTCTCTTTCAGGATTTAAGAATCTTTCAAAATACAACTCCCATGATATTGGCTCAATATCTGTAATATCTGTACAGTATGCAACAACAGAACCACATCCTGATCCTCTCATACCAACAACAATTCCATTCTGCCTACAAAACATTACAAAATCTCTAACAACAAGGAAATAATCATTGTACATCTTGTCATCTATTATCTTTAATTCATACTCAACCCTTTCTTTTAATGAATCTGTTATCTCATCATACTTCTTTTTCATTCCCTCAAGAGCTAATTTCCTTAGATATGATTTAGAAGTTTCTCCTTTTGGTAAATCAAGATATTTAGGTTCAATTCTATCAAATGTAATATCATATTCTTCAATCATATCTGCAATTTTTTGAGTATTCTGTATAGCCTCAGGTAAATCTTTAAAGAGTTCCTCCATTTCCTTTGGGGTTTTAACATAAAACTCATTGGTAGGCATCATTCTCATTTCAGGATCATCCCAGCTCTTCCCATCTGCAATACACCACATAATTTCTTGAATCTGAGCATCTTCTTTGTTTAAGTAATGAGAATCACATGTAGCAACAATTGGTAAATCTAACTCTTTTGCAATCTTTAAAAGCCCTTCATTAACAATCTCCTGCTCTTTCATTCCATTTCTTTGAAGCTCAATAAAGAAATTATCCCTAAACATCTCAGAATATCTCTTTGCAGTTTCCAATGCCTTCTCATATTTACCCTCCAGTAAGGGAACAGAAATAGGTCCTACCAAACATGCAGAAAGAGCAATTAACCCATCTGTATATTTAGATAGTGTCTCAATATCTATACGAGGTCTATAATAAAAGCCTTCCATATGAGCAATAGAAACTATCTTAGCAAGATTTTTGTATCCTTGTAGATTTTTAGCAAGAAGTACTAAATGGAAATATTTATTATCAATTCCAAAATCCTTTTTATCCATACTCCTAGGAGCAATATATATCTCACATCCAAGTATTGGCTTTAATCCTGCTTCTCTCATTGCAGAAACAAATTTATATGCTCCATACATATTCCCATGGTCTGTAATAGCACATGCCTTCATTCCACTATCCTGAAGTTTCTGTATTAAATCAGACAACCGAATTGTAGCATCAAGCAGAGAATACTCTGTATGCAAATGCAAATGGGTAAACATATATTTTACAGCTCATCTAGTTCTGATATACTAGATTATATGGATACTCTACATATTTCAAGTATGGTTAAAAAAGTCAGGCCCAAAAAGCCATTTTTAATATCTAATACATTTAGAATATATCTATTTATAATATTTACATCAGTCTACTTTCTTCTAATTTTCCCAGTACTTCAAAAGACAATTAATAATTCAATGCTGGAATATATAAGGGGGAGCAAGGAGGTAACATTAAACTATCTAACCCCTCTTTATGGACAAGAGGTATATGCTAGTGAATATGCAATTAGTACATTAGCTAATTCTGATGTAACAAAAAAATATACTGATAATGGAGACATTAAAATTGAAGATCCAAGAGTTATTGCAATGCAAAAGTTTTTGTTTGATTACAACTCCCCTATGTATCCATATGCTAAGACATTTATAACAGAGGCAGATAAATATGGACTTGATTGGAGACTTGTTGCCTCTATATCTGGAGTTGAATCTGCATTTGGGAATATAATACCAAAGGGAACACACAATGCATGGGGTTGGAGAGGAAAGAATAAAAATGCAGATGGATGGAGTCAGTTCGCAACATGGGATGAAGGTATTGCAGAAGTAACAAGAGGTCTTGCAGAGGGATATGGAACCGATAAAACACCTTTTCAAATTGAACAGTACTACTGCCCTCCATGCTGGCTTAATCCTGCTCATGTATGGTCTGGTGGTGTCTCAAGATATATGAGAGAGCTAAAATATTATGTAGATAATCTTAATTAACAAAAAGATATGAGATTCATTTTTAAACTACTTTACATAGTAATAACATTTGCAGAAACAGTAATAATCTTTCGCATTGTTATGTCCCTAATAGGAGCTAATCAAGCTAATTCTTTTGTTAACTGGATATATAGTATGTCTGATGTTTTAATTTCTCCATTCAGGGGTATTGTTGCAGATGAGGTATATATTGATAAATTAAGGATAGAGCTTACACCAATTGTTTCTCTAATTTTCTATGCTATTATTGCTTTTATTCTATCTGAACTATCAAAAACACTTAGAAAGACAGATTAATCCCTTTATGGTATAATCCACTCATATGGCAAGAATTGACCTTAAGCAATCCAGTGGGTTGCCTATTACATACATCGGAGAAGATCTTTTGCCCCAAGGATTAACAGTATCAGAAGTATCAACAATCTGTATTAACGATATTCGTCCACAACTTCTTAATGAAGATTTAGATTGTCCTGAAATATTCTATAAAAAGTACAAGGATATTGATAAAGATAATGTGTTTAGGAAGAAAGGAATAAAAATAAACATGTATTTAATATATGCTAATCTTGCAGGAATAGAATATGTAAAAACATTTGCAACAAGATGTAAAAAATACCCAAGAATACTTGAAATAACATATGGAAGTGGAACAATACTACTTCAGAAATATGAATCTCAAACTAATAACAGAGTTATAAAATTAACAGTTAAGAAAGGAGATAAAATAATTGTTCCTGCTGGATACACATGTTCTATAATTAACTCAAGACAAAATTCTAATCTTATCGTTCTTGAAATACACTCTAGAAAAGCTAAACCAAGAATTGTCCTTGATGATAAAAGAGGAATGTCCTATTATATAATTAGAAAGAATGCAAAGCAGGAAATTGTTAGAAATCCTGAATACAAAATGGTAGAAGAACCTGAGAAGCTTGATATGAGCAAACTACTGTCAAAGTATGGGATAAGAAACGGTACACCAATTGTAAAACAAATAATGAGAAAATATGAAAAATTTATTTGGTTATTTAAAGAAGATTCTGTTACTATTTAGTCTTGCATTTCTATTCTCTCTTTCCAATACACAAAAAATTTCAGCACAGCAGCCTAATGTGCTATCTTCATTTCAGCACTACTGGGATGGAGAAACAGTAAATACAACAGTACTTCTTACCTTTCAGACAACTGACAGTCCAATTGTAATTACATATTACACAGTAACGATTCCTGACACGGAAATATCCCCAGAAATATTCTCTATTAGTAGAAATAAAGAGCTTGAATTTACAATTCATAAAAAAGAATATTCAACCGACCTTGTAATTGATTTAGAAGAAACCCCTGTATATCCAGATAAACCTGCTGTTATAAAAATAACATACTCCAAAAAACTATCTGGAAATACAATATCTCTATTATCACAAATTAAAAATACACAAACAAAAGAATTCAGCCTAACATATCCTTCTTCACTAGGAAATATCTCATGGTGCTCAGCTACTATCCTTGAAATTAAAAGTGTAGAAAACAAGATTAAAATTACTACAGAAATACCTATTACAGAGTATGTAAAAGTAACATTTGGGGAAAATATAATATATTCATATGTTATTAAAAAGAACTTACTAAATGCAGGAGATAAAATGATAATTGCAGACATCCCCTTGCCAGTAAACAATAGTTTCCAGCATATTACAGTAAACAATATAACCCCTCAACCTGATAAAGCATACAAAGATTTAGATGGAAATTACCTTCTTCAATACAGTATTGCACCTCTTAGTAGTATTGATGTTGAAATACAAGGATATATCTTTATGAATCATTCACAGTACCCAGAGCAATTAGAACCTAAATTTGAAAAGACACAATTATGGGAGATAAATAATATCTCACTTATCAACCATGTGAATAAATATATTCAATCATACGGTCTTAATATCCCAGATACTTTTTCTGATATAAACTCACTAGAAACAAGCGAAGAAAAAGAGCTTTTGTATGAAGCAATATATAAATATGTAATTGAAAATCTTAAGCCCAATATCTCATCAGCAGGTTCTCTTATGGGAGGTGAAAGATTAGGTGGACAACAGATACTTTTAAATCAAGATATAGCAACAGATGAAGATTATGCAGATGCAATTGTTTCCTTGTATAGATATTATAATATCCCAGCTAGATTTGTAATTGGATATTTAAGCAATATTTCAAATTATGACTCAAATGGTATATTCCATTTCTGGGCTGAATACTATAACAGTGAACAAAATGATTGGATTATTGTAGAACCATTTCTTGAAGATTATACAAAAACTCCTTTATGGAAAAAGGAAATGAAAGACCATGTTGCTTTAATCTATAGAAGTTCCAATCCTTACACTCCAAAACTTCCTTTCTATGTTGAAGGAGAGCTAACCATAGAACCTGTAAAAGAAAACACTAATTACAAAAGCAATTTTGATATAGAACTAATACTTAAACCATATAGACTGACTGATCCTTTTCTTCTTGGATACATTAGTTTAACAAATACAGGAACAACAGTAATAGATAAACTTGAGATTGTCAATTCAAAACCTGATTTATCAAAATATATTGATTATATAGAAAATAACAGCAGTATAATTATTCTCCCCAGTCAAACATATGATATTAAATTTAACATTCCAGCAGAGCACATCCCAGATGAAATATTTGTATCAATGAATGCATTTGCAGGAACAGATAAAATAGAGGGAGTACAAACTAAGAAAGAAATGGAAGTAATTAAAAGTTACTCTGATTTAGATATTCTTTCTAAGCTTATACCCATTCTTATATATTTCCTCCTATCCCTTTCTGTATATTTTATCTTAAAAAAGGTAAAATATAAAAAGGTAAAAAGAAATGGATAACCAAACAGTCATAACAATAATAATTCTTCTGCTTGTTGCTCTTCTTTTCTTAATTGCATATATAAACAGTAAAAAAATCCCTGTTAAGAAAAAAGAAGACATTTTGTCTAAATTGAGTGAACTTGAAAATCAAATTAAAAGCCCAGATGATTATGCAAGAAGAGATGCTGTAATAAAATTAGATAATCTATTAGCAAAGTCTTTAAATATTAGGTATGGTAATGATAAGCAGTGTGGAGATAATTTAAAAATTTCTAAAAAGCTATTTGACAGAAAGCTCTATCAACAACTTTGGGATGTTCATAAACTAAGAAATAATATTGTACATAGTGATGAAGATGTTCCTTCAGTTCAAGCAGAAGAAATTTACAGAATATATAAATTAGGAATAAAACATGTATTAAAATGAAAAAAATATTACTTACACTCTTTACTTTTACAATGTTAATATCTCCTGTCTTTTCTCAAGAGCAGTTAAATGACACCTCAGTAGAACCAGTAGAAGAAAAAACACAGGTAGAAGATGAAAAAACAAATAGTACAACAAGTATAAATAAATATTTTGAACTTGAACTTAAAAGAGGTACACAAAATCCATTAACAAAAACAATTCCTTTTACAGTGTATGTTACACCTAAGATTAATTCTTCAAAAACCCAGATTCTATGGAATGTCCCAGCTGTATTTGATGTAGAAAGAAAACACAGTGAATTCGTATCTCTTACAAAAGGACAAACATATTCATTTTCAGCATCTCTAACACCTCAGAAATCAGGATCATATGAAGTTTCTGTGAATGTAATATCCTGGCAAACTGATTCAAATAAAGCGAATAGTGCAGATTACAAGTTGGTTATTGATAAATCATTAACAGTTCAGCCTGTTGATACAATGTATACTGTATACATAATTCTGTTTATTGTTGGGGTTATTGGTGTATTTGTACTGTTATTCTTCCTTATTAAAAAAGGAGCAAATGTATTAACAAAAAAAGCTAAAAGCTGGCTTACTCCCCCTTATTAAGAATCTTTTTAATATCTGATATCTCTTTTGTAATAGATTTAAGGAGCTGATCAATATTTTCTAAATCTTGATTAATTTGAATTTCTTTTGAAGAAGAAATGAAATATTCAATTGGCTTATCAAGTATATCAGCCATCTTTTCCAGTATTTCCAAACTAGGATATGATCTTCCTGATTCATATGAGCTTATCGTTTTATCTGATAATCCCAGTGCAAGACCAAGGCTTCTTTGAGACATACCTTTGTTCATTCTTGCATTCTTAAGTTTTGTTCCAAAATCTTTAATAGGCATAAACTAAAACAGTGTATCAATTAAATCTATTAATTTTTCTTTAAAAGTTTTACTCTTACTACTCTCTGATACTTTTCTCTCCTTTGGTGTGTATACATCAAAACCCTCTTCATATTTTTGTGTTTGAGTAGGGAAATCATATGGATTATTTACTTTTTCTCTAAGCTCACTAATAAGCTTGTCTTTCTCACTTAACAGTTTCTTGTACTCCCCTATTTCTTCATTAATATCATCTAACTGCTGTTGTAATTTTTTCTCTGACATTCTTACATTCTTAAGCTCTTCTTGAACACCAGGGAGTTTAAGTGCACTCTCTATAATCTTTTTATGCTCATCTGAACTAATTAACTTTGCAACAATATCATCTTCCTTAATAGGAGAGTATTTGTAATATGCCATCTCTCTACTACTTGGCTTTCTACCAAGTACATCCATAAAGATCTTTTCAATAGCATCTGTTCTATCTGTCTTAGAAGGTTTAATAGAGCGAGAAGAACCTCCACCTGAACTAAAATCATCTGTTGTATCTTTGAAATAGTCTTCTCCTGTTTGCATATTTGATTATACCGTAAACAATTGGAAAAATCAGCAAAGCGGGAGACGGGGCTCGAACCCGCAACCCTCTGTTTGGAAAACAGACATTCTAACCATTGAACTACTCCCGCACAGTAAGCATTACTCCTCTGTTATTTCTGTATCTTCCTTCTCACCTTCAACAGGTACTTCTACTTCATCAGTTTCATACATACCCTCGCTTTTTGCAACTTTAAGTGCCTTTCTTCCGACACGATTTCTTAAATAGTAAAGCTTTGATCTTCTAGCTTTACCTCTTTTTACAATCTCAATTTTCTGTAATGTGCTTGCATACAAAGGAATTATCTTTTCTACACCTACTCCATACGATATTTTTCTTACAGTTACAGTCTTTGATAATCCACTTCCTTTAATACCAATAGCAACACCCTGAAACACCTGTACTCTCTCTTTGTTCCCCTCTTTAATTTTTAAATACATCTTAACAGTATCTCCGACTCTTACATCAGGTCTCTTTTTGTATTGATCTTTCTCAACTTTTTCTAATATCTCGCTATTCATAGTAGTATAATGTAAAATATTTAACTAATTCTGAATGGTATTATAGAATAAAATAATAAATTATGCCAGAATATATATAAAACTGCCATGGAAGAAAGAAAAAAGGTACTACTAATAATAATGGATGGACTTGGAGCTGCACCTACTGGAAAAGGAAATGCTGTAGTACTTGCTAATCCCCAGAATCTTTCATCATTATGGACAACTACACCACATACATACTTACTGGCCTCTGGTGAGGCTGTAGGACTCCCTAAGAGTGCAAAAGGAAACAGTGAGGTAGGACATATGAATATAGGGGGAGGAAGAGTAGTACTTCAAACACTTCCAAGAATTAACAAATCAATTGAAAGAGGTCTGTATTTTAACAATAACATATTAAAAGAAGCACTAGATTTTGCAAATAAAAACAAATCTAGGATACATATACTCGGTTTAGCAAGTCAGGGAGGTGTACATGCTGATATAGGACATATCACAGCAACTATTGAGTTTTTTTCAAAACGAAATTTTCAAGGAGACCTGTTTATACATGCTTTTACAGATGGAAGAGATTCTCCTGTTAATGATGGAATTAGAAATCTTAACATTATTCAAAAGTGCATAGAAACAAATGGTATAGGACAAATTGCAACACTATGCGGCAGAGCATGGGCAATGGATAGAAATAAACTGTGGGATAGAACAAAAAAAGCATATGACTTACTTGTATCAAATATTGGACAAGAGTGTAATTCATATGTTAATTGTTTACAAAATGCATACTCTCACAACATTTCAGATGAGTATATTCCCCCTACCGTGCTTGTAAAGAACAGTAATATTAGAAAAGGAGATGTTGTTCTTTTCTTAAATTTCAGACCCGATAGAGCATTACAGCTATCAGAAGCCTTGTATGAAGAAAACTTTGACAAATTCCCTAGACAAAATATATACCCCATATTTTTTGCAGGAATGGTAGAGTACAAAAAGAGATTTCCCAAGAAAGTAATATTTCCTAAGCAGTATATAAATTTGCCCATTGGAAATATTTTCTCATCATATGGTTACAGACAGCTTAGAATAGCTGAATCAGAAAAGTTTCCTCATGTTACATACTTCTTCAACGGAGGAGTAGAAATTAAATATCCTGGAGAAGATAGAATTGAGGTCCCTTCTCCATCTGTTCCTACATATGACCTCCGACCTGAAATGAGTGCTATTAAAGTAACAGAACTCCTTATAGATAGAATTCAAAAAAACATATATGACTTTCTCTTAGTTAATTTCGCTAATCCTGATATGGTAGGACATACAGGGAATATTTCTGCAACAATTAAAGCCGTATCAACAGTAGATTACTGTGTAAACAGGTTAGTAAAAGAGTTTACAGCCAGAGATGGTGTAGTAATAATTACTGCAGATCATGGAAATGCTGAGGAATTAATAAATATCGATACAAATGAGATAGATACAGAGCACTCTTTTAATCCAGTTCCATTAATGATTGCTGGATTACCAACATTTACAAACAAATTAAAATATGGAGCACTAAAAGATATTGCCCCAACAGTACTTGATATTATGGGGATACCAATACCAAGTGAAATGACAGGAACATCACTTCTTTACTCCAGCTCCCCTCCTGCTTTTAATTCTGCGGATAATATATAGAAGAACAGCAATAATTATTAAAACAAGTATCACATTCTGATATTTTTCTATCCATTTACTTACAACACTCCAATGATCTCCTAGTTGATATCCTGCATATGTCAAAAGTATATTCCATGTTAAAGATCCAAGTAGTGTATACATACTAAATCTCGCAAATTGCATCTTTGCAACACCAGCAGGAAATGAGATAAGGGTTCGTATCATAGGAATAAGTCTTCCAAAAAACACAACTCCTTTTCCATATTTATCAAATGCTCCAAACACTTTATCTACATCCTTTTGTTGAATAAAAAGGTACTTACCATATTTATTAATGAAGTTAATAACAGGCTTCTCACCCCACTTACCAATGAAGTAAAAAGGGAGAGAACCTAAATATGCAGCAACTGTTGCTATAACAATTACAAAAACAAGATCCATTTTACCAGTTGAAGCAACAAAACCTGAAAAAGGTAGTATTATTTCACTTGGTATAGGTGCAAAGAAACTTTCAAGAAATACTGAAATAAAGACACCAGGATAACCAATAGTAGAAATAGCATTTACAAGCCAGTCAATTATACTTTGAATCATGGGTACAATCTTTGAAGTTAATTCTTAGAATCATATATCAAATATCACAGCATTTCCAATATCTACCCTGTTAATATCACAAAAACCTCCTTTAACCTCTAGGACATATTTAAATGGTACAGAAGGAACAAAGCTATTACACTCCTCCTGTGTACATGGCTGTTTGTTTTCAATAATATCAACTATATAATATGTTTCATCAATATATATTAAATCAAGAGGGAAATTCATATCCTTCATCCAAAATGAATATGTTCCTTTCTCATCAAAAAGAAATAACATACCTTGATAATCTCCGAGCTCTTCTCTCCCTGAAAGACCTTGTGAACGAAGTTGCTCTGTATCAGCAGCTTCTACTTCAACATATATTCTTCTCCCTTCACTATTTAATATCTCAATACCCTGCCTCTTACTTTCTTTCTCACTAACCTCTTCTTTCTTAGCTTCTTTGGTATTATCAAATGATATTTCAAACAACTGATATTTGTTCTGTATATAGTACAAAAGTCCTGCTACAAGAAGTATGTATAGAAGTATTTTTAATTGTGTATTCATATATTAATATAATATATCATCAATTAAATTCAAAAAATACTAGACAATTCTATTTAATATGTTGTAGAATGCTAAGCTTAACTTCGCATTAAATATGCATGCAAACCTTTGAAAAATATCTAAACCCTTTACATACAAGGTTAGATAGTATACGAGACTTCTCAAAGGTTATCCCTAAAAACAAAGTTGAGGAAGAAGAATATCCCCATCTTAAAAAGGTAACTGAAATAAATGTACAAAATAGTAAGTACCTTATTAAAAAACTTCATGACCTTGAAATAGAACTGGAAGAACAAGCAAAGATTATACAAATGGAAACAGATCTTGATTCTAGAAAAGATGCTGTAGGTGTGTATAACAAAATACTTAAAAGCATAATGGAGTATGTTGAAAGAATAAATATTGAACTGATAAGAGTAGATACTCCGTATTTTGGAAAAATAGTATTTAGAACAAAGATAAGGGATATACAAAAAGACCTCCAAATATATATCGGCAAGTTTGCACTAATGGACCCTGATACATACCATCCCTTAATTAGCGACTGGAGATCCCCTGTTGCAAATATTTACTACGAAAACAGTGGACCTGCAAATAATCTACAGTATGAAACTCCTAGTGGGATAAAAAATGGAGATTTAATACAAAAAAGACAGTTTAGTATTTCAGAAGCAAGATTTAATCATATATATGATGCTAAAAGTGGGAATGTTGCTGCTGATGAGTTCTTACTTGCTCAGCTTACTGAAAGACTTGGACAAAAATTAAAAGATATCGTTGCTACAATACAAGCACAGCAAAATGAAATAATTAGAGACGGAATAAATAAACCAATAGTTATACAAGGAGTTGCAGGAAGTGGTAAAACAACAATACTACTTCATAGACTTGCATACCTATTCTATGCATACAAAGAGCAAATACATCCTGAGAAGACATTAATAATAGGACCAAACAAAGTATTTCTTGACTATATCTCTGATGTTTTACCAAGTCTTGGAATTGAACATGTAGAAACAAACACATATATGTTCTGGGCTAAAAACATATTAGGATGGGATGATTCATATATGGTATATCAAGGAGAAGAAGATTCAAAAATTAAAGAATATAAAGGATCAAAGCAGTTTATTGAACTACTTGATTCATATTTTGAAGAATTTGAGTCAGACTTACTTGATAATATCCCATACTCAAGAAGAGCAACTATTAGAGAAAGATATTACGAACTTAAAGAAACTCACCCATTACTATCGATGGATGAGCGTTTAACACTTTCTATGGAGTATTCTTTTATGCAAAAGAAATTCCAAGAAAAAATGATAGGAACTCTACCAAGAGAAAGTGATTTAGAAATTAAGAAAAAGAAAGAAATAACTCAGTATTTTAATAGAATGACAAAACCTATTGAAGTATACAGAAGTATGTTTAAAAAGGGATATGTTAATAGAACTATTGCAAAATATACATTAGAAGGAACAGTAAGAAACGGGAAAAAGAAAACTTTTAGAATGGAAGACTTAGCTCCAATAGTGTATTTACATTTTAAAATACATGATCAAAAAGAACATCAAAAAGAGTATATTATGCTTGATGAAGCACAAGATTTAAGCTTAGTACAAATATTAACTTTGCTTCAAATATCAAAGAATCAAAATATTACAATTGCAGGAGACCTTGCTCAATCAATAATTCCTCCCTTTTACATTAAAGATTGGAATAGTGTAATAGACCTTTTTAAAAGATTTAACAGAGATGATTATTCATATTATCAGTTAAACAGATGCTACAGAACTACTCTTGAGATAATTGATTATGCAAATAAAATATTTAAAAATAAATTCCCTAAAACATACAAATTACCAGAGGCAGTACTTAGACATGGGGAAGATATAAAGACAATAGAAAATGATGAAACTTTATTAGATGGACCAAAAGAAAATATCTCTAAATTAATAGAAATAGTAAAAGAAGAGTTTAGTAAAGGTAGTGTAACCTGTGCATTAATTTGCCCAGATAAAAATTATGCTCAAAAGGTTTATGAGAAAATTGCTAAATATCAGAATATATTAGGGAAAGATATTGTAGATTTCTCACGAGAGGATTATAAAACTGGTTTACTTGTTCTTCCTATTGAAAATGCAAAAGGTCTGGAATTTGATACTGTAATTCTTATTGATGTTAATTCAAATACATATCCTGATACAGAGTTATCTGTAAGACTTTTGTATGTTGCAATAACAAGAGCTCTTCATAGGTTAATTGTCATAACTAATAGAAATAAATCTCCACTACTAATATAATATGATATGAATATATATGGTTTACTAATAGGAATTGGGATAGTTATAGGTATAGAATTAATAACAAAAATTAATAAAAAGATTACATATACAGATATAATTCTCCTCTTAATCTCTGCCCTTATCGGTGCAAGGCTCTTGTTTATTCTTCATAATATTGAAGAAATAAAAATGGGAATTATTAATCCCTTTGCTATATGGGATGGAGGATTAGCATTTTATGGAGGTTTAATAGGAATACTTCTCTGTATATTCTTTATCTCAAAACACAAAAGAATAAAATATTATGAAATATCAGATACAATATCACTTACCCTGCCCTTAATGCAAGCAATAGGAAGAATAGGAAATTTCTTTAACTATGAACTTTATGGCAAACCAACTAATCTCCCTTGGGGAATATTTATCCCTATCGAATACAGGAATTTAAATCACATAAGCTATACACATTTTCATCCTGTATTCCTGTATGAATCAATACTAAACATAATAAACTTTGCAATACTCCTACTCCTTCATAAAAAAACAAAATCAAAAGGAGTTATAACAGGAGCATATCTGGTAAATTATGCAGTTATAAGACTAGGAATGAATATGCTAAGAATAGATAAAGAGTTTATTTTTGGAATAGAAACCTCTAACTTACTATCCATTATATTTCTCTTTATAGGTATAATAATTATTATGAAGCAGACAAAGAACAAAACAAGACTGGCAAAATTCTTTTCAAGAACTGTTATGGTTTTACTTATTGCTCTTACATCTGCATCAATCTTTATTAAAACCAACCTCACACTTAAACATCAGCTTCTATTAATTATCTTCACCTTTATCCTTCCAATCCTTTCAGTAGTATTATTTAAACTTTTTGATATAACTTCTGATTTAACAGTAAGCAAGAAAGAAGAAAGACCTAAACTATTTTTAACATGTTTAATTTTCTTCCTCATTTCTCTGTATATATCATTTAGAGCAGGAAACACTCAGCTACTGCAAATATATACTGCTCTTAATCTAACTTTTCTCCTAGGAACATTAATCACCTTTTACTGGAAGATTAGCTTTCATATGATACTTGCAACACTCTCAGTCTCTTTTCTCATTTTTCTTTGGAATATACCACAATCATATCTCCTCCTTTCATTAATCCCATTAATTGGGTGGTCTAGGTTACAATTAAGAAGACATTCAATTAAACAGGTAATAGGTGGTACTCTTCTTGCTGCTATTTGTAGTGTAATTGTTTTAACATTTATTAATTTCTGATAGAATTTGCTTGTAATGAGTAGTTTAGAAAATTTAACAATACTGAAAATAAGAGAAAAACTTTTAAAGAGAGAAATTTCATCACAAGAGATTACTTCCTACTATCTTTCACAAATAGAAAAGAAAGATAAGGATATAAATGCATATATTACAGTATGTACACAACAGGCACTAGAAAAGGCAAAGTATTTTGATAATAACTTTGAAAAAGAAAAAGATAAAAAATTAGGGGGAGTACCAATAGCTGTAAAAGATGCATTCTCTACAAAAGGAGTTCTTACAACAGCTGCATCACATATATTAGATGGGTATATTCCTGTATATGAATCTACTGTAACACAAAAACTTTTAAATGAGGGTGCAATTATTCTTGGAAAGACAAATTTAGATCAATTTTGCCATGGTTCTTCAACAATAACATCATATTATGGTCCTACAAGAAATCCGCATGATTTAACAAGGCTTCCTGGTGGTTCTAGTGGAGGCTCTGCTGCTGCTACTGCTGCAGATATGTGTGCAGGCTCTATGGGGACAGAAACAGCAGGTTCTATTCGTCAGCCTTCAAGCTGGTGTGGAACAGTGGGTCTTAAACCAACATATGGGAGAGTATCAAGGTATGGTGTACTTGCAATGGGCTCCTCTCTTGATTGTCCTGGACCAATTACTAAGGATGTAAATGATAGTGCTTACCTTTTATCAACAATTGCAGGTTATGACGAACATGATTTTTCTTCATATAATGTCCCTGTTCTAAACTATTATGAGAATATTGATATTTCAAAGATAAAAGGAATGAAGATATGTATCCCTAAGGAGTATTTAGATATGGAGATACAAAAAGAGGTAATGGATAGTTTCCTCGTTTCTGTAGATATCTTAAAAAGATTAGGAGCAGAAGTTGAATATATAAATGTACTTAACCCTAAATACGCTATGTCTGTATATACAATTACATGCAGAAGTGAAGTTTCTTCTAATCTGGCAAGATATGATGGTACAAGATATGGACTTGAGGGAAGTGATAAATCAACAGTAGTAGCATACTATGAATCAACAAGAGGGCAAGGGTTTGGACAAGAACCTAAAAGAAGAGTAATGACAGGTACTTACTCCCTTTCTGCTGGATATGCTGATGAATATTTTAGAAAATCAGAACAGGTAAGAGAAGTGATAAAAGAGGATTTGGACAATATATTAAAGAAGTATGATTGTATAGTATCACCAACAACACCTACTATTGCACTAAAAGATAGTGATGCTGATAATCCGCTCTTTGGTGAAATGTCAGATATTCTTGCAGAAGGAAGCTCAGAAGCAGGATTACCCGCAATATCAATTCCTAATGGAACAGTAGATAATCTCCCAACAGGAATTCAATTTATTGGGAGATCATTTGATGAACAAACAATAATTAATATCGCAAAAGCAGTTGAACAAACTCTTTTTTAAGGCTGAAGCACTCCTTCTACTTTACCTTCCACTGAGATAACTACAGAATCAATATTATCAAACTGTTTTAATGTTTCTTCTATTTGAGCTCTAATTGATTCAACCTTACAACTTCCTGCAACACCCTCTTCTAACTCTTTACTAAAATCTACTCTTGCTACTCCATCTTCAATTGAAAGTCCTAATATTTTTGCATTAGGATTAATTTCTGAAACATACCCTTCAGCTTTTTCTTCCTCAGTAGGACCCTTAATTAACTCTTCTAATGCCAATTTTTCAATACCAGCAGCATCTTGAAAAGATCTTGATACAGGATACACTATTTTACAATCTGCAGTTTCCTCATTTAACTTAACATTAGCAAAAAAGATTTTGGTGTTTACAGATTGTGGCTCTTCTACTGGTTTGTAAGGCTTTAAATTAACTGTTAAAGATGCATAATCATAGTTATCAGAAAGTGCAGAAGGATTACTTTTATCAAATCTTAAAATAAAGGGACCCTCTTTTTCTATTTCAGCATCAATAACGAAAGAAAATGGAACATCCTCTGCTGTCTGCCATTCACCTGAAGCTCGTGCAGTATTGGTTATAATAATAGAGTTTGTCTCTTTCTCAATAACTCTTACAGGAAAAACACCCTCTGTAAACCAGCTACCAGTTACACTTCC
>Ga0208695_1001033_pt1 | contig 24932 bp, 21 predicted proteins | sample AD_UKC111_MetaG_FD_184449 | JGI IMG/M metagenome (GOLD analysis project Ga0208695, IMG submission 184449) | Active sludge microbial communities of municipal wastewater-treating anaerobic digesters from Hong Kong - AD_UKC111_MetaG (SPAdes)... | ecosystem: Engineered > Bioreactor > Anaerobic >...
ACTCGCTTACGCTCGCCCTTGACATCCTCCAACAGAATGCATAAATGTTATAATTATACAAAAATAAAGAAAGGAGAACCTAACTTAGAAAAGCTAAAAAATTGTCTTGACAAGTGGGGGCATTATAGGTCTTGACTATGGGGAAACAATCATAGCTGAACCTGGTGCAATGATGTACATGGATTCAAGTATTGAAATGGACACCATGTTCGGTGACGGCAGCGAAAAAAGCAAGGGGCTTAAGGGAATGCTTGCAACAGCAGGCAAAAGGATTCTCACCGGAGAAAATATATTTACGGCTACATTTACCAACAAAAGCATTGACAAAAAGTTTGTTGCCTTTGCCGCTCCTTATCCGGGGAAAATTATTCCGGTAAACCTGCCTGATTACGGCGGCCAGCTGATATGTCAAAGGGATGCTTATTTATGCTCTGCAAAAGGGATTGAAATATCCATAGCTTTTCAGAAAAAAATCGGTGTCGGCCTCTTTGGCGGCGAAGGCTTTATCATGCAGAAACTGGTGGGAGACGGCTTTGCCTTTCTTCATGCAGGGGGTACAATCATTAAAAAGGAATTGGCCGCCGGAGAAATGCTTAAGTTAGATACGGGATGCCTGGTGGCCTTCACTCAAGGAGTAGACTATGATGTTCAAATGGTAGGTAATATAAAAAGCGCCTTGTTTGGAGGCGAGGGACTATTCCTGGCAACTTTAAGGGGCCCCGGAACGGTATGGATGCAGTCCCTTCCATTCAGCAGAATTGCGGACAGGATTTACTCGGCAAGCAGAAAGAGCGGGGGCTCAGGATCCAAGGGTGAGGCAAGTTTGCTTGGAAACATCGGTATAGGTAATTTATTTGGTGAAAACTAATACCTTTGAAAAACCGAAAAAGTACATAAAATACGGTGCTCAGCGAGCACCTTCTTTTTTATCCTTGTATATATTACATACGGCCTTGGTGGTTGATATATCTTCTTCTATTATTTGACAGGAACTGAGTTTGTTTTGCAGCTCATCCTTATATGCAGCCAGCATTATAGGGCTGTTATAGAAGACTCCTCCCTTCAGGCCTATTTTTACTGATCCTCTAAAACCGACTTTCTTATATGCAACCTCAGTGAGTTCGGCAAGGTATCTGCCTGCCTTCCGTAACAGCATTTGGGCATATGGATCTCCTTTATCTCCATAATCTGCAATTATGGGGAAAAGGGATGCAATCTTGTCCTTTTCATTATTGTATATAAAATCCATAATGTCGGACCGTGTAGATCCTCCTATTTCTTTTAATAAGGCCTTGCTTAATTCATCAAAAGGAAGAGACCTGTCATATTTATTAACTATGTTTTTAAAAACCTCTAAAACCGTATGGTAGCCGCTTCCTTCATCGCCAAGAATATGGCCCCAGCCTCCGACCATCTGGCCTTCTCCTTTTTTCTGGCAAAAGCAGGAAGAGCCTGTCCCGGAAATAACCAAAATTCCGTCCATGTTTCCGAAATACGCCTTGCAAGCCATTTCGGCATCATTTAAAACAATAGCTCTATTCTCAAAGGCACCCTCCACATACTTCTTTATTAGGTCCGCACAATTGCCTGTTTCAACCCCGGCCATTCCAATGGCTATAAGCCGGCAATTCTCTCTTCCCAATTCTATAACGCAGTCATATATAAGCGATATCAAGTTGTTTACGGTTTTCTCCAGGTTTACTGCCGGATTGCCTGCTCCCCCTACTAAGTTTAATATGGGAGATTCATTTAAATCATAGGCTATCAGCTCTGATTTTGTTCCTCCTGCATCGATTCCTATCAAATATTTCATGTCCTCACCACCTGATTAAAGTATAGCAAAGGAGCCTTTATTTTTCAACTTTAAATATAATAAAAAAAACTCCTGTCATGTACATGGAAAAAGACTGCCCCACTTTAAAAACGGAGCAGTCTTCAGGCAAGTTTTATTCAACGTGAATTGCATTTGTAGGACATTCGCCTTCGGCTTCCTTTGCACAAGCCTCAGCTTCTGCAGGTATTGGATCAACCTTTACTACAGAAATATTTTCATCGTCCAGTTCAAATACATCGGGGCATATTGATTCACACAATCCACAGCTTATGCAAGCATCTCTGTCAACTCTTGCTCTCATAATGATCCTCCTTTTATTTACTAATATTGAATCTTATCATTTGCAATTTATACTATTTTATCCAAAGCTTGTTTTAGATCTTCAATTATATCGTCTGCATGCTCCAAACCTACCGAAAGTCTGACAAGACCTTCTGATATGCCGCTTAAGGCCCTTTCTTCGGGAGTATATGGCGAATGAGTCATTGAAGCCGGATGCTGAATCAATGTTTCCGTATCGCCCAAGCTTACAGCCAAGGAGCAAAGTTCCACATTATTCATCAGTTTCCTTCCTGCCTCCAGGCCTCCCTTAACTTCAAATGCAATCATGGCACCGGGCAGGGACATTTGTTTCCTGGCAAGCTCATATTGAGGGAAGCTTTTTAAGCCGGGATAGGCTATCCATTCAATTGCAGGGTGAGACTCTAAAAATTCTGCAACCTTTTGGGCATTGGCACAGTGCTTTTCCATTCTTACTTCCAAGGTTTTCATTCCCCTGTTGATCAAATATGCATCAAAGGGACTTAAGACTGAACCGGTCATATCCTTTATTCCGCACAATCTTACCGTATCAATGAATTCCTTTTTACCTGCCGCAAAGCCGGCAATAACATCCCCATGACCGTTTAAATACTTTGTTGCCGAATGAACCACAACGTCTGCACCTAAGTCAAGAGGCCTTTGTATGTAAGGGGTGCAGTAGGTATTATCAACAACAACCATACAAGCCGGGTTTTCATGCGCAATTTTTGAGATTTCCGAAATATCGGACAAGAGCATATTTGGATTTGCCGGGCTCTCCAAATATACAATTTTTGTATTAGGCTTCATTGCTTTCCTTACATTTTCCGGGTCTGACGTATCGACAAAATCCACTGCCACATTGAATTTCGTCAACCCATGACTCATAAAAGCAAAGGTACATCCATACAAGGTCTTGGCTGCTACTATATGGTCTCCCGCACCCACTGCAGACCAAATTACGGATGTAATGGCGCCCATTCCGGAAGCCATAGCAACAGCAGCTTCCGCATTTTCAAGGGAAGCTAACTTTTCTTCAACCTGAGTACATGTGGGGTTTCCAAGCCTGGTATAGATATATCCTTCTTCTTCCAAGGCAAATCTTCTTCCGCCCTGCTCGGCTGAATCAAATACGAAGGTTGAAGTCTGATATATGGGAGTTGCCAAAGCTCCATACTCATTTGCTACATAGCCCGCATGCACTGCTCTTGTAGAAAAGTGCATTTTGCTTAATTTCTCTTTATCCATTATTTCCTCCTAAAAAAAGTTCTGTATGGCTAAGCAAACGTTCTCTATTAATTGTATATCAATTCACTACATAAATCAATCAATATTTACTGAAAATAAACTTTTGCGGTTAGCTTACATGATGCTAATCTCCAATAAATATGCTATAAAACCTGCTGCTAAACTGAGTGGAATACTGTATATAAGTTTCCGGATAAAAAACTTTACTCCGAAAAAAGCAGCCTCATATGACATCCGGCTCAGGTTTAAAAGGCACCAGCCTGCAATGAGGGAAACTAACGTCCCTAATCCTGCTCCGGAAGCCCATATGGAAGACACAACAGGAAAAAATGCATAGGGTCCGATACCCAGCACCATACCCCCTAAGGAACCAAATATCACTCCCTTTATCCCTGCTTCCCTGGACAGCCAATTTTGAACGAATTCACTGGGAATAAGAACCTCAATCATACCAGCCAGTAAGAAGGCACCGATTATGAGCGGACCTGTATCTATCAGCTGTTTAAGCCCTGCCTTCAAGCCTTCGTAATGTCTTCCGGTTTTTTTGGCATTAATGATTATCAGGGTAAGGCCGGCTATACTAAGAATGATCGTTGTTTGAGTCATCCTTATCACCTGCTTTCATTATAAGCATATAAGTTTCCTTGTCCCCAAAAAAACGTTTCGCCCACAAACCTGCTAAAATCGGTATTGGCAGGGTTATCAAGTATCTAATCAGGGTCAAGTCCCAGCTTACCAGGGTAATTTCCATGGGCAAACGGGCAAAATCATAAACTTGTTTGCCGAATAAAAATGATATGAAAACATAAAAGGGCAGATTTTTATCCTTAAAGCTGTAAATAAAAGGATAATAAATGAAAGGTCCTCCCGGGAAAAGCCCTCCTGCTGCGGCACTAACCACGATTGCCTTTAAGCCGTTGAATCTTTTCAGCCACTTTTCCAATACATCCGGAGTCAGTAAAACGTTCAGTTGTCCCGTTATTACAAATGATGCAATCAGCATGATGGCAGACCTGCCAGCGCTTTTTATACTCAGTGTCAGCCCTTCTGCCACAAGGTGGCTGCCCCCGGCAAGAAAAGCAGCTGCAATTAACAGGACCAAGGTAATATAAACAATGATTAAAGATTGTTTCATCCCACACCTTCTTTCTGGATATAATATAAATAATCCTGATCTTTAGTTATCATGTTTCTCACAATGCTGATAAAACTTGTTTTTTTGAGAAATGGTACTATAATAATACTTGATTTAACAATTGGGAGAGCTTATGGATTTTTTACTTGCAACAATAATATTTGTCTTTTCTTTAATATACAGTATTTATAGACAAATATCCACAATTTTTCCTGTACTTACAGGTATGTTTGCTTTTTCTTTTATTGCTTTTTACAGGGGCTATAAGCTGAAGAACATTTTGGAAATGCTCTTAAAGGGTATGAAAAAATCCTTCTCCCTGATACCTGTATTTGCCCTGATAGGAATGATTACGGCCCTTTGGCGGGCCTCCGGCACCATTCCCTTCTTTGTTTACTACGGCACAAAAGTATTAAATCCTGATTATTTTATATTATTTTCATTCCTCCTTACCTGTTTTGTTTCCTTTGCTTTAGGTACAAGCTTCGGCACCGTGGGAACGATAGGGATAGTATTGATGGTGCTGGCCAAAAGCGGCAATGTGGATATTTATGTTACTGCTGGGGCAATCATCTCCGGGGCATTTTTCGGAGACAGGAGTTCTCCCGTATCATCCAGTGCAAATTTGGTAGCCCTTGTTACGGAAACTGATCTTTATGACAATGTAAAAAGGATGTTTATTACGGGTGCCCTGCCTTTTCTGGCAAGCCTTGGGGTTTATTTCTTTTTATCGAAAACTCATCCCATTAATGTGACAAATAACGAATTAATAGAAAAATTTAATCTTTGCTTCAACCTCAGTCTTTTGGTAATTCTTCCGGCCATCGTAATTTTCTTATTGATGGCCTTAAAAATGAATGTGAAGGTTTCAATGTTTTTTTCTTTACTTACGGCAATTCTTGTAAGCAAGTTCATTCAAAATATGAGCTTCCGGGAAATATTTAAGTATATGATTTTCGGATATGTTAACAGTGACCCGGACCTTTCCGGAATCATATCGGGAGGAGGCCTGGTCACCATGATTTCTGTCTCATTTGTTATATTGATAGCATCCTCTTATTCCGGTTTATTCGAAGGAACCGGCATGCTGAAGGATGTCCAGGGGCTGTTAATTATATTGAGCAAAAAAACCGGCCTTTACCTGACAACTCTCATTACCGGCCTTGTAACCTGCGCTTTATGCTGTAACCAAACTTTGCCAATCCTGCTAACCCATGACCTGATGGGTGACATTTATAAAAAAAATGGCTTGTCTAAAAGCCATTTAGCCATTGATTTAGAAAATACAGTAATCCTTGTTGCTGAGCTTTTCCCCTGGTCCATTGCCATAGGAGTACCCCTGGCCACGATTGGTGTGGGACCCAAAGCTATACCCTATGCCGTATATCTCTACCTGGTACCCTTACTTGCCCCCATGGGTCGCAAATTTCTACATAGAACTTCTAATACTTTCTGATTTGAAAATTATCGGCAAGGAGGGGGAAGTTCTGAGGAAACTCATAACCTAAACCCCAGTAGCTTATTCCTCGTAAACCGTACTCTTTTACCGTATCAAACTTGGCCTGGGCGCTTCTTGCATCTTCAAACCACACTTCATGAACATTCCCTTCTGCATCCGTATAATGAAAATAAGGAGACTGGCTAACATAATCATAATGGATTTCAGCCATGTGCTCATAAGCTAAATTTATCGCATCCTGAACGCTAATTGTGGCGGCCTCATCACCTTCCCGGAAGGGAAGCTTCCAGTCCCTTGCATATATTTGAAAGCCCATCAAAATTTTATCCCTTGGGATGACAGTCACCGCATAATCAAGGACTCTTCTTATTTCATTTAAGGGAGAAATGGCTCTTGGTATTCCTCCCCTCCACCCCCATTCATAGGTCATGAGAACAACAAAATCTGCCAACCTTCCGTGTGCCGGGTAATCATGGGCTTCATACAAGAGTCCCACCTGGTCGCCGCTTATTTTTGGAGCTAAGGAGGTGGAAACGAAAAATCCTTCTTCATGCAGCCTGTTTACGGTACTTTCCAAAAAGTTATTGTAAGCTTCCCTGTCTTCCGGAAGTACATATTCAAAATCGATGTTTAAACCTTGATAACCCTTTTCCTTCATGGTGTTTATTATGTTTTCCAGCAAAGTGTTAATAATGTCAGGATTGTTCAAAACAATGTGTGCAATATTTTCTCCCGCGACATTGACGGTAAAATTAACAAGGGACATCATAGGCACAATACCTTGGGAATAAGCTTCGGCTATTGCCGCTTCATCAGCGATATTCACCAGGCTTCCGTCTTCGTTTACCAGGTATGCGAAAGGAGCCAAATATGTCAAATAAGGTCCTACATTTCTAACTATGGGAACAGCTTCCGACCCCAAAAAATAAGTAAAAGCATTCACATCTATTTCAGGCTTGGGTTTTTGAGGTATTGTAAGTACATACCCCGGGTATATCAAATCTGGATTCATTATTCTGTTTTCCCACAGCAAATCTTGCGGGCTGACCCCGAATCTTTGTGCTATTTGCCAAATCGTATCCCCCTGCTGTACAGTGTAGGTTTGGCCTTTTGTCGGTATGAGAAGGGCATGACCGGGCAGCAAAATATTGGGATTGTTTAATTTGTTAATATTTACTATATCTTCTATGCTGACATGATAACGGCCGGCTATCTGCCACAAGGTTTCGCCCCTTTGGACAACATGAATATTCATAATTTCCCCCTTAAATCAATTTGTAATAATATATTCATTTGTCCACATTTAAATGATAAAAAAACAAAATGTTTTGGCAAGAGGTTTGCTTAAAGGTTCAAAAATGCATGTAATTTAATGAAAACTACATGCATTTTTGCATTATTATATTAGTTCGATAACTCGCTTCTTTAATATTTCATTGACCTGATTTTTGTCATCATGTTTTACTTTTAAGCTAATACTATCCTTTTTTTTAATAATATTTAACTCATAATAAGTACCTTTTTCAAAAAACTTATTTTCATATGAACCTCCCCACTTGTAATCATCAATTTCCTGCCATGGAATCATTATACCGTCAATAAGTATACCGGATTCATAAATAATATTTTTATGGTACCATATATAAAAATTATAAATTGATTGGCATAATGTAATAACAAGCCATAACAAGAATTTATATATTTGGTCTTTATATATGGAGATATAAGTGTGTTTTACAATATTTTTTTCTCCGTAACCCCCAATTAAGTTATCTATATAATTAAAATTAAATAATTGAATAAAACTCAGATCATAATCATTGCTTATTAATTTATATATTTTTAAAAAATCATTTAACATAAAAATGAAAAATATTATAAAAAACGTTAAATAAATTATTCCATATACAAATCTTTTTAAATTTCCGCTTAATTTAATGATTTCTCTGTTTTTTCTTCTTTTGTTTTCACTTTATAAATTTGGCTTAACGTTAATATAATAAATGCAATTATTAATGTAAAATATAATCTTTGAAGCAATATATTCCCCCCAATAGCTTAATAACTCGGTACCGGGTACGAAAAGAAGTACCCCGGATTATAAATACTACTTCCTGTGTTACGCATTATATTACAATTCTGTATTAAATCTACTTTATAATATTATATCACAATTAGTATAATTTTCCAACCTGTAATTAAAATTGAAATACCCACTGAAGTAACCCCATTAATGTTCTGGGGACAGTTTTTTTGTTCTCCTTTTAATATTAACAAAAAATGGTTTACATAAAAATATTTATGTAAACCATTAACAAGGACGATAACCGGAATATCAAATTTTTGCTATGTCAGTCCTGTACTGGATTTTGTCAAAATGGATTTTGGAGATATTCTTGTATACCTTGTTTCTTGCTTCCTGCAAGGTCCTTCCCATGGCCGTTACAGCCAATACTCTTCCCCCGTCTGTCATTATCTTATCTCCCGATATTTTGGTTCCCCCGTGGAAGATGACTATATCATCATCAACATCTTCTAAGCCTGTGATTACTTTTCCTTTTTCATAGCTTTCAGGATACCCTCCGGAAGCCAAAACAACGGTTACGCACTTATCCTGATTCCAGAGCAAATCATCTTCCTTTAGGTTGCCTTCAATACATTTCAGCATTATGTCAATTAAATCGGATTTAAGCCTGGGCAGAACCACTTCCGTTTCGGGGTCCCCGAACCGGGCATTGTACTCCAGGACCTTTGCCTGGTGATTTTCGATCATGAGACCTATAAACAAGACCCCTTTGTAGACAATGTCTTCATTCAAAAATCCTTCCATGGTCCTGTCCAGTATATTTTCTTTAATATACTTGTTTAATTCCTCGTTAAAAATGGTATTTGGCGAAAAGCACCCCATTCCTCCGGTATTTAATCCCTTGTCATAATCATAGGCTTTTTTGTAATCCCTGGCGCTTTCCATAGGAATCATTTTGTTACCGTCCACGAAGCACAAGAGGGAAGCTTCAGTTCCACTGAGAAATTCTTCTATGACCACTGTATTGCCCGCATCACCGAAGATTTTTTTGTCCATAATGTTAATAATTGCTTCCTCCGCTTCCTTTTTGCTTTGACAAATTAGGACCCCCTTGCCTGCGGCCAGGCCGTCGGCTTTCACAACAATGGGGATATTGAATTTATCAAGGTCGCTTAGAGCCTTTTTTGAATCCGTATATACTTCATACCTGGCAGAAGGAATAGAATACTTTTTCATAAAGTCCTTGGAGTAAGATTTGCTTCCCTCGAATTTAGCCCCGGCTTTTACAGGGCCGAAGGCATTTATTCCCTTTTCATTGAGCATGTCAACCAGGCCTGCCACCAAGGGGGCTTCTGGACCCACCACAACCAGGTCGATTTTTGAATCAAGACAAAAGTCCACCAATTTCTCCAGTTCATCCGCCTTTATGTCAACACATTCCGCAATTTGAGCAATGCCTGCATTTCCCGGAGCGCAGTACAAGCTGGTCAAGATGCTGCTTTGTTTTATTTTCCAGCAAATAGCATGCTCCCTCGCTCCGCTTCCAACTACAAGTATTTTCATATTGCCTCCTAATGTTTAAAGTGTCTCATGCCGGTGAAGACCATGGATATATTGTACTTGTTGCACGCTTCTATGGATTCGTCATCCTTTAATGAGCCCCCCGGCTGAATAATGGCTGTTATGCCGGCTTTTGCAGCTTCTTCCACGCAATCGGGGAAGGGAAAAAATGCATCCGATGCAAGAGAAGCTCCCTTGGTGCTGTCGGGACCCAAGAACTCATGTGCATGTTCGATTGCCTGCCTGCATGCCCAGATGCGGTTCACCTGTCCCGGTCCGATTCCTATAGACCGGCCGTCCTTGACCAGGGTAATGGCATTTGATTTTGTATGCTTTACTATTTTCCATGCCATGATTAAATCCTTCATTTCCTTGTCATCAGGCTCTCTAAGGGTTACTGTATTTAAGTCCTGGTCTTCTGAAAGAAGTTTTGAATCTAATTCCTGAACCAAAATACCACCGGCCACCTTTTTAATATCATAAGCATATTCATCCTGCTTCTCCAATATGTTTTCTATTTGCAAGAGCCTTATATTTTTCTTGGATTTGAGTACCGACAAGGCTTCCCGGCTATAAGAAGGAGCAGCGATTATTTCAACAAAGATCTTGTTGATTTCCAGGGCTGTCTTTTCATCAACTTCCCTGTTAAAAACCACTATGCCGCCAAAGATTGAAACCGGGTCTGCACTGTAGGCTTTCATATAGGCATCGTAAATGTTATCGGCTGTTCCTACACCGCAGGGATTTGCATGCTTGCATGCCACAACGCAAGGTTCGTGAAATTCTTTCAATAATTCAAGAGCTCCGTTGGTATCATTTATGTTGTTATAGGACAATTCTTTGCCGTGGAGCTGGACTGCTGATGTCAAAAGACCCTTTGCCTTTCCTGCTTCTTTATAGAAGGCTGCTTTTTGGTGAGGGTTTTCTCCATACCGCATTTCCTGAATCTTTTCATATGTCATTGTAAAAGTCTGTGGTAATGAATTGTCTTTTCTTTCTCTTTTCATGTAGGAAGATATCAGTGCATCGTAATGAGCCGTATGGAAAAATACCTTTGAGCAAAGATAAAACTTGGTGTCCAAAGAAACTTCCTTCTTTTCCTTCAACTCACCAAGAACCAATTCATAATCCTCAGGATCCACTATGACTGTCACATCCTGGTAATTTTTTGCTGCGGCCCTAAGCATTGTGGGGCCGCCTATATCAATATTTTCAATTGCTTCTTCCCTTGTAACCCCTTCTTTTAAAATTGTTTCTTTAAAGGGGTATAAGTTTACCACAACCATGTCAATTGTTTCTATATTCAGGTCTGCCAGTTCCTTCATATGCTCAGGGTTATCCCGCCTTGCCAAAATACCTGCGTGAATGTTTGGGTGGAGGGTTTTTACCCTGCCGTCCAGGCATTCCGGAAATTTTGTAACTTCTGAAATTGCTCTTACCTTAATTCCTGCTTCCTTTAAGGTTCTGTGAGTTCCCCCGGTGGAAATTATTTCAACCCCTAAATTCTCCAATTCCCGAGCAAATTCAACTATCCCTCTTTTATCCGATACACTTATTAAAGCTCTCATAATTTCACTCCTTTATCAATACTCTTCTTCCTTCTATTTGTAATCTCCCTTCGCAGTAATACTTAACTGCCAAGGGAAGAATTTTATGCTCTATTTTCAGTACTTTAGCCTGCAGGCTTTCAGCAGTATCTTCCTCAGTCACTTCAACCGCTTCCTGGATGATGATGGGTCCCGTATCTGCCCCCTCGTCAACAAAATGCACCGTTGCCCCGCTTATTTTAACCCCGTAATTAATAACCTCTTCATGAACCCTGATTCCGTAATATCCCTTTCCGCAAAAGGCAGGTATCAGGGAAGGATGAATGTTGATTATCCGGTTTTTATATTCTTCGATAAACTGGGGGGTCAAGATTTTAAGATATCCCGCCAGTACTACCAATTCCACCTCATGAGCTTTAAGCACATCAATGATAGCCTTGTTGAAATCCTCAAAACTTTCAAAATCCTTTTGTCTTATATAGACGGCATCAATGCCGTGCTTTTTAGCCCTTTCCAGGCCGTAGGCATCTCTTCTGTTGGATATCACAACTTTTATTGTGCCCTTTATGTTTCCTTTCTCTATATTATCTATCAGGGACTGGAGGTTGGTTCCCGAACCTGAAATCAATACCCCAATATTTACCTGTGGCATATTTTCAGCCCGCCTTCCCTTTTAAGAGTTCTTCCTATAATTACGGGATTTTCTCCCACACTTTTCAAGTAAGCCAAAAGGTCATCAGCTATGTCTTTTCCGACTGCCAAGACCATCCCTATGCCCATGTTGAAGGTACCGTACATTTCATCTATATCTATGTTTCCTTCTTTTTGCAAAAGCTTGAATATAGGAAGGACCTCTATATTTGCCGTATCAATATCCGCCGTTATCCCTTCCGGAAACATCCTTGGAATGTTTTCGTAAAATCCTCCCCCGGTAATGTTTGAAATTCCTTTTATTTCAAATTTTGATATCAAGTCTGAAACCAGCTTTGTATAAATCCTTGTGGGTGTTAACAATTCTTCTCCCAAGGTACGCCCCAAAACCTCCACATACTGGTTGACATCATAATTTTTATGGCTGAAAAAAACCTTTCTGACCAGGGAATACCCGTTGCTGTGAAGGCCGCTGGAAGGAATCCCTATAAGGATATCTCCTTCTTTTATCCTGGAACCGTCTATAATTTTCTTTTTATCAATGATTCCCACGCAGAATCCTGCTATATCATATTCTCCTGGGCCGTAAAGTCCCGGCATTTCAGCCGTTTCCCCGCCTATCAGGGCGCATCCTGCCTTAAGGCAGCCTTCCGCCACTCCTTTAACTATGCTCGCTGCTTTTTGTGGTTCCAACCTTCCTGTTGCAATGTAATCCAGGAAAAACAAGGGCTTTGCCCCCTGGCATATGACATCGTTGACGCACATGGCTACTGCATCCTCCCCCACAGTATCATGCTTATCTGCCATAAAAGCAACCATAAGCTTGGTACCGACCCCGTCGGTTCCGGAAACTAAGACAGGTTCTTCATATTCATCCTTAAAGATTTCAAACATGCCTCCGAAGCCGCCTATGCCTGAGAGTACGCCCCTGATTTTGGTTTTCTCAACATAATCTTTGATAAGTCTTACCGTTTCATAACCGGATTCAACATCCACTCCTGAATCCTTATAAGTAAGTCTTTCCTCCATAATACCTCCTTATATCCCGTTGTTGGGCACTTCCATGGGGTAATCCCCGTTTAAACATGCCTTGCAGTAACCCAAGGTCGAATTGGTTGACTTAATCAGGTTTTCAAGGCTTAAAAAGTGGAGACTGTCGGCTTTGATGAAGTCCCTTATTTCTTCAATACTGTTATTAGCCCCTATCAACTTGCTCCTATCCGGGGTATTGATACCGAAGAAACAAGAATGAGTCACGGGAGGAGAGGCTATTCTGACGTGGACCTCCTTGGCCCCGGCTTCTTTGACCATGTTAACTATTTGCTTGGTAGTTGTACCCCTTACTATGCTGTCATCAACCATGACCACAACCTTGCCTTCCACAAGTTCCTTCAAGATGCTGAGCTTTGTCTTGACTCCCTGCTCCCTTAAGTCTTGAGTAGGCTCTATGAAAGTTCTTTTTGCATACCTGTTCTTTATAATCCCAAGGCCGTAGGGGATATTTAATTCTGCCGCATAGCCCAGGGCAGCCGGAGTTCCCGAATCCGGCACGCAAAATACCAGGTCTGCCTTGACGGGTGCTTCCTGGGCCAGGAGCCTTCCCGAATTATACCTGGTCATATAAACATTTACACCGTCCAAGTTGCTGTCCGGCCTTGCAAAGTATACATGCTCGAATATGCACAATCTCTGCTGGACATATTTAGTGGTTTTTACGCTGCTTACCCCTTCTTCGTTTATAACAACAATTTCACCCGGTTCAATATCTCTTATGAATTCGCCTCCCATGGCAGTGATTCCGCAACTTTCCGAGGCTAAGAGATATCCGTCCTCCCTTTTCCCCAGGCAGAGAGGCCTGAGCCCGTAGTTGTCTCTTACTCCGATAAGCTCCTTATCTGTCATAAATACAAAAGCATAGGCTCCCTTGACAATTTCAGTAACATTTTTTATTGACCTTACTATATCGCCCCTGTAGTGTCTGGCAACCATGTTGGCTACTACTTCAGAATCTGTTGTAGTTTGGAATATTACACCGTCGTCTTCCAAAATGCTTCTCAAGGAATCTGCATTTACTAAATTACCGTTATGAGCAAGTGCAATTGTTCCTAACTTATATCTGACAACTAAAGGCTGTGCATTTTGCTTCTCACTTTCCCCGGAGGTAGAATATCTCACATGACCAATGGCAATCTTGCCTGAATACTTGTTCACAACATCCTTTGAAAGCACATCTGCAACCAATCCCATGTCTTTATGGTATTCAATTTTACTTCCTGTGTTTATAGCAATGCCTGCGCTTTCCTGACCTCTGTGCTGAAGGGCAAACAAGCCGTAATATATTAATTGTGAAGTTATTTGAGGATTTTCCGAGTAAACGCCAACAACACCGCATTCCTCATGAAGCTTGTCGTCTCCTATAAATTCAAAGTCCATAATTTCTCCTTTGCCATAAATACCTAAATTTGTTTATTGCTTATTCTTGTCAGAACTTCCTGATAAACTTCCTCTACCCCGCCCATATCTCTTCTGAATCTGTCTTTATCAAGCTTCTTGTTTGTATCTGCGTCCCACAGCCTGCATGTATCCGGTGATATTTCATCTGCCAGCACAAGATCAATATCATACAAGCCAAACTCAAGTTTGAAATCAATCAGCTTTATGTTTATCTCAAGGAAAAATTTCTTTAATACTTCGTTTGCTTTATGCGCATACTTCTTTACTGTTTCAAGCTGCTCATCTGTTGCAAAACCCATGGCCTTAATGTGATAGTCGTTTACCATAGGGTCTCCTAATTCATCGTTCTTATATGAGAATTCAAGGACAGTTTCCTTCATTTCAACACCTTCTTCAAGTCCAAGGCGCTTTGCCAATGATCCAGCTGCTACATTCCTGACTATGACCTCTAAAGGTAAGATTTTAACTGCCTTAACCAAGGATTCTCTTTCACTTAAAAGCTCAATATGATGGGTTGGAACCCCTTCCTTTTCTAACAGAGTAAAGAGTGCTGCTGACATCTTGTTGTTCACTACACCCTTACCAACAATAGTCCCTCTTTTTTCACCGTTGAATGCCGTGGCATCGTCCTTGTATTCAATGATATATTTCTTTTCATCATCGGTCTTATATACTTTTTTTGCCTTACCTTCATAAATCATTTCTAACTTTTTCATATTATTCCTCCATTAATTTGTCATTTAATTTTTTGTTTTTTTCATATACCTTTTCAGCCATTTCCTTTTTATATTCTTTAAACTTTCTTCTCAGCTCTTCATATTTTACAGACAGGATTTGAACTGCCAGAAGTGCTGCATTTTCGGCTCCGTTAATGGCAACCGTCGCAACAGGAACTCCCGGGGGCATTTGTACTATTGACAATAATGCATCCATACCGTCTAATTCTGACGATTTAATCGGTAATCCTATTACGGGAACCGGTGTGCACCCGGCTAAAATACCCGGCAGATGTGCTGCCTTGCCTGCTGCGCCGATTATCACCTCGTATCCGTTTTCCTCGGCACTTTTTGCAAAGCTTATTGTTTCATCCGGAGTCCTGTGAGCAGAAAGAACCTTAACAGTAACATCGATTCCAAATTCTTTTAAAATGTTATAACCCTTTTCTAAAACCGGAAAGTCAGAATCACTTCCCATGATTATTGCAATCTTCATATGACCTCCTATTTAAAGTATTTAACGCCTGATTCAAAAATCAGTTGATTTTTATTTCCTGGAATATTTTTATATAAATTCTCCTGAAGTCTTTCCGAGTGGGCCATTTTGCCGAAAACCCTCCCATCCGGACTGGTTATCCCTTCAATCGCCTCCACAGACCCGTTAGGGTTATAGAAGCCGTCATAGGTTGGTTTATCTTCAGAATCGACATACTGGGTGGCTATCTGACCTCTTTCTTTTAAGATTTTAATCCAGTCTTCATTAACTGCAAAGCATCCTTCCCCGTGAGACACGGGCAGCCAGTGTATATCCCCTAACCGGCACCCATAAAGCCAGGGGGATAAGTTGCTTACTACCTTGGTCTTAACAAAGGTTGATACATGCCTGCCGATTTTATTATAGGTCAGGGTAGGATAGTCTTCCCTTATGTCGGTTATTTCGCCGAAAGGTACCAGGCCTAACTTGATGAGAGCCTGAAAACCGTTGCAAATGCCTAAAATCAAACCGTCCCTGTTTTTAAGGAGGTCGTTAACGGCATCCTTTAACAATTCATTCCTGAATACTGCCGCTATGAACTTGCCCGAACCTTCAGGCTCATCGCCGGCGCTGAAGCCTCCGGGAAAGGCAATAATCTGGGACTGCCTTATCAGGGAGTTCATTTGAGAAATTGAATCCTTGATATCCCAGGGGCTTAAATTTTTAAAGACGAATGTAGTAACCCTTGCTCCTGCCCTTTCAAAAGCCCTTTTGGTTTCATATTCACAGTTTGTTCCCGGAAAGACGGGAATGAACACCCTGGGTTTTGAGATTGATATGGAAGCCCCGGATATTTTTTCAGTCATGTAAGAGTAATTTTCAATTGTTCCTTCAATATCCCTCTTAACCGGGAAGATCTTGTTTAATGGCCCAAGCCATGCTGCCTTGATTTCTTCCAGGGATATTGCAAAACCATTGACTTCAATTGCTTTTTCCCCGGTGGTCCTGCCTATTGGGATGCTGTCTCCGTATGAATATGAATCCTCAATCTCTAAGATAAGATCCCCGTAGCTTGCTTCAAACCAATCAATGTCACGGGCAAAATCACTTGAGAACCCTATTTCGTTTCCCAGGGCCATCTTGCTTAAGGCAGCTGCAATTCCACCATATCCCACTGTATGGGCGCTTAAAACCTGGCCCTTCTTTATGGCCTCGTGAACAGCTTCGTATTTTTCCTTTATATCTTCAAAATCAGGTATATTATTTTCATCTTTTTTAATTTTTACCAGTACTACCTTCTTGTCTGCCTTTTTGAATTCCGGTGATATGACATTATTTACGTCAGCAACCGTTACTGCAAAGCTTATCAGGGTGGGGGGCACATCAAGGTCATTAAAGGTGCCTGACATGCTGTCCTTTCCACCTATTGAGGGGATGCTTAGCTCATGCTGGACTTTGAAGGCTCCAAGCAAGGCACTTAGGGGCTTGCCCCACCTTATGGGGTCCTTGTTGAGTTTTTCAAAATACTCCTGGAAGGACAGGCGGATTCTCTTGTAGTCTCCTCCCATTGCAACAATTTTGGCAAGGGAATGGATAACCGCATACATGGCTCCGTGATAAGGGCTTTCCTTGGAAAGATATGGGTCAAAGCCATATGCCATTAGTGAGCAGGTGTTTGTTAAACTTCCTTCCACAGGAATCTTGGCAGCCATTCCTTCAGCAGGTGTTAGCTGGGTCCTGCCTCCCAGGGGAACCAGTACCGTACCTGCCCCCACGGTTGAATCGAACCTTTCTGTCAAACCTTTTTGGCTTGCAACATTAAGATCAGTCAAGTTTTCAAGCCATTGGTCCTTTAAATTTCCACCTGCAAATATTTTTACATGCTTTGTATTTTCAGGTTCAGCAATACTTGCCCTTGTTTTTTGTCTTACTCCGTTGGTATCCAAAAAGTCCCTGCTGATATCCAGGATGGTTTTGCCCCTCCAGGTCATCTTAAGCCTTCTGTCATCAGTTACTTCAGCCACGACGGTTGCCTCAAGGTTTTCTTCCCGGGCATACTCGCAAAACTTTCCGGCATCTTCCTTTCTTACGACCACGGCCATCCTTTCCTGGGATTCGGAAATGGCTAATTCAGTCCCGTCAAGACCTTCATATTTTTTTGGTACCAAATCCAAATTTATCTTTAAGCCTTCAGCTAATTCTCCTATGGCTACCGCAACTCCCCCTGCACCGAAATCATTGCATTTCTTTATCAGGGTAGTTACTTCTTTTCTTCTGAACAGCCTTTGTATCTTTCTTTCCGTGGGGGCATTTCCCTTTTGAACCTCTGAGCCCCTGGACAATATGAATTCTTCCGTGTGCTTCATGGATGAACCGGTAGCTCCTCCTATGCCGTCCCTGCCGGTCCTGCCGCCGAGGAGGATAACAAGATCACCCTTTTTTGGGCTTTCCCTTATTACATTTTCTCTTGGTGCCGCGCCGATGACAGCTCCAACCTCCATCCTTTTGGCAACATAATCAGGATGATAGATTTCATTTACAAAACCCGTGGCAAGGCCTATTTGATTACCATAAGATGAGTATCCCGCTGCTGCTTCAGTCGTAATCTTCCTTTGGGGAAGTTTACCCGGCAGTGTATCTTCGATTTTTTGCCTTGGGTCCCCGCTTCCTGTTATTCTCATAGCCTGGTATACATAGGAACGACCTGAAAGAGGGTCTCTTATGGCTCCGCCAAGACAGGTGGCAGCCCCTCCAAAGGGCTCGATCTCAGTGGGGTGATTATGGGTTTCGTTCTTAAACATTAAAAGCCATTCTTCATTTTTCCCGTCCACATCAACGTTTATAATAATGCTGCATGCATTGATTTCTTCCGATATTTCCAGGTCATTAAGAAGACCTGACTTCCTTAATTCCTTTGCTCCAATGGTGGCTAAATCCATTAAGGTAATATCTTTTTTATCCTTTGCGTAAACATACTCCCTTACCTTTAAATAATCATGGAAAGTTTTTTTGATTTCTTCCGATATTTTTCCTTTTTCAAATTCAATGTCTTCTATTATTGTAGAAAAGGTCGTATGCCTGCAATGATCGGACCAATAGGTATCTATTACTTTTATTTCGGTAATTGTGGGATTTCTTTTTTCAATATTTTTAAAGTACTCCTGGCAGAATAACAAGTCCTCCCCGGTCATGGCAAGACCTGCTTCCCTCTTGTATACTTCTAATTCTTCCTCTGATTTATATATAAAATTATCGATGATTTCCACATCTTCTGCTTGAGGGTATTCTTCAGTAATAACAGGCGGTTTAGACAAGTCTGCTTCCCTGGAATCAACAGGATTTATCAGATAATTCTTTATTTTATCAATATCTCCCTGAGACAGGTCTCCTTCTAAAACAAAAACTTTGGCATATTTTATCGGAGGTTTTTCCTTCCCTGTGACAATTTGCACGCATTGGGCAGCAAAATCAGCCCTTTGGTCATATTGTCCGGGCAGGTATTCGATAGCGAAGACATGTCCATCCAGGTCAAGCTCTTCAAAATATACCTTATCTTGATTAGGCTCTGAAAAAACTGTACTTACGCAGCTTTTAAAATCCTCTTCATCAAGATGGCCCACCGTGTACATGTTCAGTATTCTTAGCCCGGTTAATTTATCAATATTCAAATTTTCCTTCAAAGAACTCAATAAATTTAAGGCTTCGGTATTAAATCCCTCTCTTTTTTCCACATAAATTCTTTTAACATCAAAGTTCATGAATAGACCTTCCTCTGTTATCATTTTTTCAAAAACATAATAACAAATACATAAAACAATGTCAACCTCTATTCATATATTTTTATATATTAATATATTTTTAGTTCGTTTTATCACGAATAATAAAATTGTTATGTTTTTGCTTCTTACGTAATATGATGAACTTTAAAAAATATTCCAAAAAATAACAAAAATAAAAAAACAGTAACCCCAATTGGTTACTGTTTTTGAATTCGTTAAGTTATTCCGTATATTCTTTTGCCTTTTCTTCTCCTCTCAGCACCCTTAAGGCACCATAGGCCAAAGCTTCCATTTCGTTTTCTCCAGGCATTATCTCTACGTGAGCTATAAAGGAAACCCTGTTTTTTATCCAGGAAGTAAGCATCTGGGAATGGGCAATGCCCCCGGTAAGGATAATGGCATCAACTTTCCCTTCCACCACTGTTGCCAATTCTCCGATTCCTTTTGCAATTTGATATGCCATTGCTTCATAGATTAGTTTTGCATACTCATCGCCATTGGCAATCATCTTTTCTACTTCTCTTGCATCAATGGTGTTTAAATATGCTTTAAGGCCACCGTTTCCTCTTAGCTTTCGCTGCATGGTTTTTTTGTCGTATTTGCCTGAATAACAAAGGTTGATCAGTTCCCTGCAGGGCACCCTTCCTGCTCTTTCAGGTGAAAATGGACCTTCGTCGTCGGAAACCAGATCAATTATCCTTCCTTTATGGTGGAGGTTGATTGATATTCCTCCTCCCAAGTGGGCAACGATAATAGTCATATCCTGGTATTTTTTCCCTAAACTTTTAGCATACTTTATAGCCATAGCCCTTGTATTCAAAACATGGCTGGTGCTGCTTCGGGGTATGTCCGGCATGCCCGATATGCGGGCAATATCCGGGAATTCATCTGTCATTACAGAGTCATATATATAGGAAGGTATCCCGGCCTCCTTCGCAATACTGTATGCAATGGGAGCTGCAAGGTTTGAAGCATGCTCCATGACGGGACGATTTTCCACCCTGTCAAGCATGAGTTCATTAATCTCATATGCCCCTGATTTTACAGGAAGAAGCATTCCTCCCCTGGCAACCACACAGGATAATTCCTTGATGTCGATTTTCTTCTCTTCCAGAAATGACCTTATAAATTCCAGTCTCATGTGAAGCTGGTCCTTAACATCGTGATATTTGTTGATATCTTCATCAGAGTGACTTAAACTCTTTGTAAATATTTCTTTTTCATCTTCATACAAGGCTATTTTGGTTGAGGTTGAACCTGTATTTACAACAAAAATCTTATAGCTCATACACACCTTCCCTTATACGGCATCCATTCCTCTGTTGAACGCCTTGATGTTTATATCTGCAAAACTTTCTTTTACCTGGCTTCTTATCACGGCATCCCAGTCAATATGGGTCAGGTTCATGGATTTTATCAGGGCTCCCAACAAAACCACGTTCATAACCCTTTGATTCCCTAATTCTTCTGCTATTTGAGCCGCATTTATCACCTTGGTATTTGCCTTTTCTTGAATCTGCTCTATTATACCTTCAGGATAATCAACCTGTCCCATCAATATGGGAGCCGAAGGTAATTTGAAATCATTGATGACAACAACCCCATCCGGTTTTAAATATTCAAGCCACCTTATTGTTTCCATGGTTTCAAAGGAAACTAAGATATCTGCCTCACCTATTCCGATAATCGGTGAAAAAACCTCTTCCCCGTATCTTACCTGGGTGGAAACGCTGCCCCCTCTTTGTGCCATACCGTGGATTTCCGACATTTTTACGTCATAACCTGCTTCCATAAGACCGGTGGATAATATTTTGCTGACCAATATTGTTCCCTGGCCGCCGACACCTACTAATAGTATATTTTTAGTATCCTTCATTTTATTCACCTACCTTACTGATTGCCTTTTTGGGACATACCTGGAGACACAGCTCACAGCCGACGCATTGAACCTTGTTTATAGAAGACTTCTTGATGTCTTTTTTGAATACTATAGCCGGACAACCTGTAGACACACAGATTTTGCATCCAATGCAGGTGTCTTCGTCAACCGTGCAATAACCTGAAAGGGGTCCAAATTCTTCAAGGTCTTCTTTTGTATATTTCTTAAGGGCACAAGGATACCTGGAAATAATAACAGACGGTTCATTCAAACCATAAGCCCAATTTAAGGCTTCCTTGGTTTCAGCCTGGTTCAGGGGGTTAATGGTTCTTACATGTTTTATACCCAAGGCTCTTACCACAGGTTCAATTTCTACGGTTTCGGTAATATCTCCCTGGAGGGTGTAGCCGGTTCCGGGATTGTCCTGGTGGCCGGTCATGGCTGTAATCCTGTTGTCTAGGATGCAGGTAATGGTATTTCCTTTGTTAAACACAACATCCAGGAGACTGGTCATACCCGAATGGAAGAAGGTTGAATCCCCTATGGTTGCCACTACTCTTTTATCATCATTGTTCTTTTCGAATACTTTTTTAGCCCCGTGTGCCATGCTAACGCTGGCTCCCATGCATACACAGGTATCCATGGCATTTAAGGGAGGAGCACCGCCCAAGGTATAGCAGCCAATATCTCCTGTTATCATTGTATTCTTTTTCTTTGATAACTGGTAGAAGAAGGCCCTGTGGGGACAACCGGCACACAGCGTTGGAGGTCTTCCCACAGCAAGGTTTCTGTCATAGTCTATAATTTGATTCTCGGTCCCGAAAATTGCTTTCTTGACAATGTCAGGATTAAGTTCCCAGGTGTTTGGGATTTTCTCTTTTCCTATGCACTTGATGCCGGCTGCCTTTATTTGTTCTTCCATAAAAGGCTCCATCTCTTCAACTACATAAAGGGTTTCCACCTCATCCGCAAATTTTTTAATTTTTTCCATGGGAAGAGGATTTGTGAAACCTAATTTCAAATATGATGCGTCCTTGCCGAACACTTCTTTTGCATATTGATAAGCCACCCCTGATGATATGACACCTATTTTTTTGTCATTCCATTCAATGTAGTTTAAATCGGTTTCGTTTGAAAATTTCTCAAGCTCTTTTAATTTTTTCTCAACCACCAAATGGAGTGCTTTTGCATTGGCAGGTGAAACATTGTATTTAGGCACGTTTTTTACATAGGGCTTAATGGGAACCTCCACTCTCTCGCCTAATTCAACAATTGATTTGGAGTGACATACTCTTGTGGTCATCCTGATCATGACCAAGACATCATATTTTTCGCTTATTTCCATGGCTCTTATTACCATGTCTTTGCACTCCTGGGAATCGCTTGGCTCCAGCAGGGCTACCTTTGCCATTCTTGCATAGTAACGGTTATCCTGCTCGTTCTGTGATGAATGAAGCCCGGGATCATCTGCGCTTACCAATACCATTCCGCCGTTAACACCCGTATAGCCCATTGTAAAAAACGGGTCTGCCGCAACATTAAGGCCGACATGTTTCATTGCTGTTATGGATCTTGCTCCCGCATAGCATGCACCGATTGCCGATTCAACAGCAACTTTTTCATTTGGTGCCCATTCAGCTATGATTTCCTTGTGAGGAGCTATGTTTTCCAATATTTCGGTACTTGGGGTACCGGGATAGGCAGCAGCATAATGGACTCCTGCTTCATAAGCCCCTCGGGCAATCGCCTCATTGCCAGTCATTAATACCTTCATTTCTTCCTCCTTTTTGCTTTTAAAACTTTATTTTGCACTGATCATGGTTAAATTCATAATTTCATTTTCAAGGCTTTTGATGTTGTTGTTCAGCTTTTTAATGTCTTCATAGTTTACATCTTCAAGTTTTAAATATTCTTCCGTGTTTGCCAAAGCTCTTTCAAAAGCCTTCTTTAAATCTTCAACTTCCATTAATAGCTCTTGAATCTGCCTGTCCCTTAATTTTTCCTGCTCTGATTCAAGAACCAATACTTTGACAAGGTCTTTCTTTCTTATGTCGTAAACAACATTGTATTCGGGAATTATAGTCTCAATACCGAACTTTTCTCTAACGGCTTGGGCAAATTCTTCTTTTGCCTCTTTTTCCCCGTGAACTATGAATACTTTCCCCGGTTTTTCTTTAAAGTCCCCTAGCCAGTTTAGGAGAGCCGGTTTATCGGCATGGCCGGAAAATCCTTCTACGTTGTAGATTTCAGCCTTAACAGCGATATCTTCACCAAACAGCTTCACAGTCTTTTCTCCGTCAAGCAGCCTTCTTCCAAGGGTTCCTTCCGCCTGATAACCTACAAAAACTACGCTTGCTTCCTTTCTCCAGAGATTGTGTTTCAGGTGATGCCTTATTCTTCCTGCCTCACACATACCGCTGGCAGTAATTATAATTTTCGGCTCATTTGAAAAATTTAAGGCCTTTGATTCTTCCGCGCTTTGAATGTAATGGAGATTTTTAAAGTACAGGGGGTTGTCCCCTTTCATTATATAGTTTTTTGCCTCTTCATCAAAGGCATGGCTGTTTCTTTTGAAGACTTCGGTTGCTTTAATTGCCAAAGGGCTGTCTATATAAACAGGTATTTTTTTCAATTCGTTTTCTTTGGTCCCTATTTCATTTATATGGCTGTCATAATATTTATTCAGCTCATAAATCAGCTCTTGGGTCCTCCCTACGGCAAAAGAAGGAATTATCACGCTTCCTCCTCTTCTTACGGTTTTAAGAATAATGTTAATAAGCTCTTCCGCTCTTTTTTCAATATTTTCGTGAACCCTGTTTCCATAGGTTGCCTCCATTATCAAAAAATCCGCACTCTCTATCCGGGCAGGATCGTTTAATATGGGCTTTTCACGCATTCCTAAATCGCCTGAATAGACTAACTTAATGGTATCTTCCTCATCCTTTATCCATAACTCTATGATTGAGGAACCCAATATATGACCTGCATCACTGAATTTTACGGCAATATTTTCATTAATGTTAATTATTTGGCCGTTTAAGACAGGTTTAAAATATTTGAGGCTTGCCAAGGCATCTTCCTGGGTATAGATAGGCTCCACTAATTCTTTCCCTGATCGCATTGCTTTCTTGTTTGTCCACTCCGCTTCTGTTTCCTGAATATGAGCCGAATCAACAAGCATTATCTGGCAAAGGTCGTAAGTTGGTTTTGAGCAATAAATATTTCCCTTGAAGCCTTCTTTTACCAACAAGGGAATCCTTCCGCTATGGTCTATATGGCTGTGGCTCAATAAGAGGCAATCGATTTCAGCCGGATTTATAACAAAGTCTTTTTCATTTAAATCCTCATCCTTGCCCTGATACATGCCGCAGTCAAGCATTATATTCTTGCCCCCTGCCTCTATTAAATGATTTGAGCCAGTGACACCCTTAACCGCACCCAAAAATCTGATTTTCATTCTAAGTCCCTCATATTTAAAACTTAATTGACTAAAAATTAGTCTGCACCTTATAGTATGACAAAAAAAATCATTTATGTCAATGACTTATCCAAAAATCCATGCTTAGGGGTGTAGGATTACAATACATGTGTTACATTAAAACATTTTATCCTATGGATTTGTGGAAAACTCTGCGAGTTTACCACAAACCCACAGGATCTGCTACTGCTACTACTAAAATCTAATAAATAAATAGCGAGAATTACTCTCTTTATGTTATACTTTTTTTACCACAAAAAAACCAACAAAAGGAGCTTCTCGCTATGGATAGTATAACACAAGATATGAAATTTCGTCTATCATTAATTAAATATGCTGAAAAATATGGTGTAACCAAAGCTGCAATTAAGTATAAGACTAACAGGCAATA
>Ga0208695_1001034_pt1 | contig 24916 bp, 25 predicted proteins | sample AD_UKC111_MetaG_FD_184449 | JGI IMG/M metagenome (GOLD analysis project Ga0208695, IMG submission 184449) | Active sludge microbial communities of municipal wastewater-treating anaerobic digesters from Hong Kong - AD_UKC111_MetaG (SPAdes)... | ecosystem: Engineered > Bioreactor > Anaerobic >...
GGTATAATGCTATCCATTACTTCAAAAAATCACATCCGGCATGTAAGTGTGATAACACCTTTGTAGGTGTTGTCGGCTGGATAAGGCTGTACCATCTCTTCCAGCAAACGGTGATGGTGCCATGGTCTTTTGATGCTCTTCACCTCGGATGGAATAGCCACAAAAGGAGTTCGACAACCATATAATCGGGGCAGCATCCCTCTGTAGGTAGGCTACAATTCCCGCAAATGCTTGGTAAAAGGTTTTCGCAAAAGAGGGGGGTGAATGCCAATATGTTGGAAGCACTGTTAAGCAGCTACGCATTATGAGGCGAAGCATAAGACCTGTTAACAGTGTTAGTTTGCTAAACAATTGTAAGGGTTTTGGTATGCCAGTGTTTTCAATAATCATGGTGACAAACTTAGATAAAAAATTTTTTATACCCCGCACAATAAAAATCAACGCCACGATTGTTATAGAATTAATTAACATACTCAAAAGGTACAATTGTTTAATTTAAAACTACTTTCATATAAGATGAGAACAGTCAGTGGCCTTGACGTTTACAAAGATAGTTTATTTATGTGTATCTTGGATGAGGAAAGCAAAAAAACTGAAGAAAAATTTGGTGTAACCACCCGTGAGATAAAACGGATGAGTTTAGTCATGTGATCACACCTTATGAGTGAAGTGTGTATGGAAATCGCAGGTATTTACTATATAGAGGATTGCATCCGCGTAACGATGGAAGCATAGGAAAATTAAGAGCAGCAAAATGATACACGGCAACAAATGCTTTAAAGTACTCAATTGAGATAAAAACCATTTTGAATGATGAGTTTAAACAACCTACCGAAGATTTTGTAAAATATTTCAATTATAAAGTCTATAGTAGGAAAGCAACAGAAAGAATTATTTCCCAGTTTTCTGAGATAGTTAAAATATCATGTCAATAGTTTTTCAAGTGACTTAATCACCGAACATTTAAAAACTGCAATAGATAAAGAAAAGGAAACAGAACCTAAGATCATTGATCAGACAAAGGAAAGTGTCATAGAAACAACTGAAGAAGAAACGGAAAGCTATTATATCATTGAGTCAATACTTCGACAAGATATTGAAAGTAGCCGTATATTTTACAGAGATTTTCAAAAGTTCTTTAGCATTCTTATTGATGATTCTGTCAGAAGTACTGTTTGTAGATCATATTTGAATGATTCAAAAAACAAATTGCATTTATAGATGAGGATAAAAATGAAACCAAATTTCCATTAAACTCTATTGATGACATTTTAAAATATACTGATCAACTTAAACGAGTAGTGAAAAAATTCAAAAAATAAAGTGTCAGTGCCTAACAAGCGGTCATACGCCATAGGGGTTTTAGTGGTATATCAAGCGTTTCAGCTCGCATCAGTGTTTGTAATGGGCAATATAGACGCAGCTTCGAAATCTCCTACGGCGCATAGCGCCGAATATTATGATCAAGCCCGAAAAGCAGCATGACAGACAATAACAATTTAAAAGGAATAATAAATGGACATCAAAATGCAGGAAGTACCTTTTAAAAATTATGAACACAGTTCTTGACAATAGCACATAAGAAAATTGACATCAATAAATCCAGAAATGCACTTAGGAAACGACATTGGATTTGATTCCCTCGGTTTGGCAGAATTAACAGTGTGGATTAAAACAGTGTGTGACATTGACATTTTCGAAGATGGAATAAAAAAGAAACTTTTTCAAATTAAATTATCTCTTCACGAAATTCTTTCAAATTAATGATGAAGAAATAAAAGTTTTCTTCTTATTTTTACGGCCAAACAATGAGGGATGCCCAAAAATTCTTCTTCTGTTTTCCGTCGTAAATCCATTGAATTAATTCTCGAACATGCTGAAGACAAGGTTGAGGGACAAACGAGTCTGAAGCGCAACCTTGGGGTTACCGATCTTACTGCTCTGGGCATAGCCGCAATAATTGGTGCGGGTATTTTCAGTACAATTGGTACTGCAGCAGCTTATGGTGGGCCAGCTGTTTCAGTTTTATTCGTTTTTACTGCCATTGCCTGTGGTTTTTCGGCTCTTTGCTATGCAGAATTTTCTTCGGCCATTCCTATCAGTGGCAGTGCTTATACTTATGCTTATGCTTCATTTGGTGAACTCATCGCATGGATTATTGGCTGGGACCTCATCATGGAATATGCCATCGGAAACATCGCCGTGGCAATCTCATGGTCTGGTTATTTTACAGGACTAATGGAAGGTTTGGGCATACATATCCCTCCATTTTTATGCATAGATTATCTGACGGCTTCAAGAGGATTTCATGAGATTATTGAATCGGGAATTTCTGTCGAACAGGCAAGTCGGCCATTGCAGGAAGCTTATTATGCGTGGACTACGGCTCCCCAAATAGAAGGAATAAGACTCATTGCCGATATTCCTGCCTTTGGCGTCGTTGTGTTCATCAGTTGGTTGGTTTATATGGGAATTCAAGAAGCTAAAGTGGCTGGAAATTTTGTGGTTTTACTCAAACTTATCACTTTATTTGTCGTCATAGGGGTGGGAGCCTTTTATGTCAACCCCGAAAACTGGTCACCTTTTGCTCCCAATGGAATTTCAGGGGTGCTTAAGGGAACGGCTGGAGTATTTTTTGCCTATATTGGTTTTGATGCCATTAGTACGACTGCCGAAGAAGCACGCAATCCAAGGAAAGATTTGCCCCGGGCCATGATTTATGCTTTGCTCATAACTACAATTCTCTATATCTTGATCAGCCTCATCCTCACAGGTATGGTTCCTTATAATCATCTCGAGGTATCCGATCCTCTGGCTTATGTATTTTCATTTCATCATATTGACTGGCTTTCGGGAATTATCAGTTTGAGCGCTATTATAGCCATGGCAGGTGTACTTTTGGTTTTTCAAGTGGGGCAACCCCGCATCTGGATGAGTATGAGCCGCGATGGTTTACTTCCCAAAATCTTTTCGAAACTTCATCCCCGACATCGAACACCGGCTTTTGCCACCATAGTTGCTGGCATTCTTGTGGCCGTTCCTTCCCTTTTTCTTAATCTTACCGAAGTTACCGATCTCACTAGTATAGGTACTCTCTTCGCCTTCGTTCTTGTTTCAGGTGGAATTTTAGCCCTTAATCCACATGGGAAAAGGCCAAAAAAAGACGATATCCACCGAAGATTCGTCGTACCCTATTTGAATAGCAGAATCTGGCTCATTCCTATATGGGCTCTCGTCATAGGTGGTATTCTTTATTTTGAACCCAAAGAAACTTTTAATTCTGCCCATATAATTTCGTTTACGGCAAATATTCCAGTTTTATTATTTAGTATTGGTTCCATCATTATCTCGATATTTGCCATTGTAAAAGAATGGTCGCTTATACCAGTATTGGGATTGCTTACTAACCTTTATTTGATGTCACAATTAGGCATCACCAACTGGATGCGGTTTTTGATATGGTTGGTGATCGGCTTAATTATCTATTTTACCTATGGATATCGGAAAAGTCGTTTAAAAAGCTGGTTTAAACAAATAAAAACAGGCTGATATGTTGATATGGCAGGCATTTGCATTGTTTTTAGGTGGAATATTTGCGGGTTTTGTAAACACTCTGGCTGGGGGTGGAAGCATAGTGAGCCTTTCGCTTATGCTATTGTTTGGTTTGGATGCCAATGTAGCCAATGGAACAAATCGTTTGGCAATTATTTTTCAAAGTCTAACCTCGAGTGAGACTTTTCGGGTTAACAAGATTCTTGATCTAAAACGTGGAAAGGCGGCCGTATGGAGTGCTCTGATCGGTTCATTAGCTGGCGCCTGGGTTGCCGTTGACTTAAATAAAGAAATCATCGAGAAAATCATAACCATCGTCATGATGCTCATGTTAGTGTTTATTTTTTATAATCCTTCGAGATGGTTAAAGGGAGACCCTGAACGTAATTCGAAACCAGCCAATCTGTTTGAAATCTTTTTGTTTTTAGTGATTGGATTTTATGGTGGATTTGTTCAGGTAGGAATTGGTTATCTGCTTCTGGCCGGACTTGTCCTTCAAGCGGGTTATGATCTGGTGAAAGCCAATGCCCTGAAGGTTTTCATCACTTTTGTATATTCTCCTTTCGCCTTTGCCATATTTGTTTGGCATCACCAAGTGAGTTGGATTCATGGCATTCCATTGGCCATTGGGGCCTCACTGGGAGCTTTTATTGCCTCAAAACTGGCAGTTAGAAAAGGAGCAGGATTTATCCGTTGGACAATAGTGGTTATGATCATCATTACAGCCCTTCAAACCTTCAACGTCATAGACCTTGCCACTATGTTCTCTTTCTTGAAATCGAAATAAAAATTCGATGTTGAAAAAAGGTTTATTCTGTTTCGTAAAGTTTTTCTCTTTCTACTTTCTCAACCATTTCATTATTTTTCAATTGACGCGAAATTGCTGAAAATGGAGCTACTACGACTTCTTCTCCTTCTTTCAAACCCGATATAATTTCGATGTAATTATTATCCTGAATTCCTGATTTTACTTCTCTTAGCTGTGCTTTCCCATTATCATATACGAAAACATATTCTTTAATAATTTCTGGTAATTTATTTTCGCTTTGTTCGGTTTGCGATTCAGTCGCAGGTTTCGTGCTTCTACGTGTGATTTTTCCAGTGGTATCTGAACGAGTAGTTACTGCTTGGATAGGAACGGCAAGTACATTGAAACGTCTTTGGGTTTGAATCTCGGCAGTAGTTGACATTCCTGGCCTGAAGGGGCTATAATCGGGCTGATCTGGCGGTATTAAATCGAGGTAGGAGGATTTGAGCAATTGAATTTTTACTTGAAAATTAGTAACCTGGTCAATACTTACACCTGTTGTAGTGGCCGATGTGGCGACTTCTGTTACTATTCCCTTGAATTTACGATTTAAATAAGCATCTACTTCTATCAAAGCTGTATCACCCAATTTTACCTTGATAATGTCGTTTTCATTCACATCCACCTCGGCTTGCATTTCATCGAGATTGGCTATTCGCATGATCTCGGTACCCGCCGAAAACTGTGAGGCACCCATTACTCTTTCTCCTTTTTCGACGCTTAGTTTCGAAACTCTTCCCTCGGCAGGTGCATAAACTGCTGTTTTTGTCAAGTCTTCACGACTTTTTTTCAAGGCTGCATTAGCACTGCTGATGGAATACTCGGCTGCTTTTATGCTGGCCTGAATGGCATCCAAATCGGCTTTGGCCACTTCATAATTCGTTTTAGCAGTTTCGAAATCGGCATCTGAGATCACCTTTTTCTCCCAGAGTGCTTTGTTGCGCAGATAAACGGTTTGGGCATTCTGAAACCTTGCTTCCAACTGGGCTAACTGCGCTTTGGCATTCGCCAGATTTGCTCTTTGCGAGTTGAGTTGAGCTTCGGATTGCTCATAAGCCGATTTATAAATCTCCGGATCTATGCGTACTAAAATGTCGCCCGCCTTTACTCTATCGCCTTCCTTAACGAAAATTTCGATCACCTCCCCCGAAATATATGGGCTTATTTTAATATCTTTTACTGGCTGAATTTTACCCGTAGCCGATATCGTCTCGATGATGTCCCGTCTTTGTACTTTTTCTGTAGCAACTCGCAAGTAATTATTATTATTCTTCCGGTTCACAGCCAGTATGATCAATAAAATCACTACTAATCCTACGCCAATTATCCAATAAAGTCGTTTATTCTTCTTCATATTAAAAATTTTATAGTTGACTAAATCTTAATACAATACTAATGGTTTACCTTCATAAAAATCGAGGATCTTGGTCTTGAAAATAAAATCGTACTTTGCCTGAATAAGTTCCGATTGGGCCTTGTTAAGATCTTCCTTGTTCTGATTATATTCGACGGCATTGAGCAGGCCCACAGCATATTTTTCACTAGCGTAATTGAAACTTTCTTGTTGGGCATGCAGCTTTGTTTCTGCGGCTACATATTTTTTCAAGGCAGCACTTGCGTCGGCATAGGCTTGAACAATGAGTTTGCGAAGATTATTTTGCGACAGCTGAAGGTCGAGCTCAGCATTGGCCACTGCAATTTTCGCTCTTTGCACATTGTCTCTGGAGCGGTAACCATTGAATATAGGTATGTTGAGATAAAGCCCAAGAGATTGATTCTCATTGGCTTTCAGCTGATCGCCAAATGGTTTTACTCTATAAGAATATTGTGCTGAAATTCCTAAAACCGTATCACCAGTGAGTTGAGTAATTCCAATGGGATAAGTAATGAGAGCAGGGGCCACATTAGGGTCTTTTTCGAGAGAAGCTCCTGAATAACCTGTCCCCCAGCTGCCGTTGAGTGCCAGCGTCGGGCTGTAACTTCCACGACTGATTTCGAAGTCTTTTTTAGCTGATTGTATTCTGTACCTCGATGAAATGATTTCGGGTTGATTCTGTAAGGCATAGTGTACTATCTTGTCGACTGGCGAAAGGCTGATATTTGCTGATGGAGCCGCCAAATCGGGAGCTACAACACTAAAACCACGCGAATCTTCCAGATCGATGAGTTGTGATAACTGCAGTAAAGCCAATTCATAATTATTGCGAGATTCTACCAGTTGTAGTTCGGCAGAAGCCACCTGCGCCTCCATGTTCAGTAATTCACCTTGAGCTAATGAACCCGATTCTACCAAAATTTTTATGCGATCCCGTTGTAATTTCACCACTTTTAACTGACTCTCCGAAATCTTCAATAACTCTGCATTATACAAGGCCTGAAGATAAAAAGTGGCAACATTTAATGATATGTCGTTCATCATTTTCTCTACCTCCAGTTCACTGATGTCCAAATCGAGCTGGCTCTTGCGCAAAGTGTTAAGCTTCTGAAATCCACTGAATATAACCATTTGCGTAGAAACATAAAAACTGTTCGACCTTACCCTTTCGGTTGCAAATTGATTCGTAAATGGATCAATAGTTTGTCCCCAATTATACACATGCGTGGCATTGCCTCCTAAGGTGGGCAACATCGTTAGCTTAGATTCCGTTGAATTGATCTTCTGAAGCTGAACATTCAACAATTGTTTCTTGACGTTGATATTGTGATCACGGGCATAAGTAATGCATTCCTCTAACGTCCATTCATGAATTTCCTGGCTATAACCCAAAAAAGGCAAAAAGAAAAACAGAGTCACCGGTATGACCTGTTTTAAAATCTTAGGAGAATTTACCATATTTAGAGCAATTTTCAGATTTAAAAATTAATTTCCTGACTTTTTGACTCAAATTAAACCTCGGTGTTTAGACGTTATATAAAAAATGATGTTACATTTTCAGGCTTAAAACGCTTCAAAGGTATGACTTTCTGTGATTGTAATTCAGAATAAGCGAGTCAATTTTTTATTTTCGATTGTAAAAATCGATAAACACCTGATAGAAATGTTATGCCTTTTTTAATTTTTTTAAGAGATGTCAAAGGAAAGATGAGAGTGGCTTATATTTGTTCATTCATTTTTACTGAACACTGTTATGAGAAAAATTCGCTTCCTGATGATTTTGTTTCTTGCTTGTATCATATCCATTGGGCAGGCTCAGCAACTCAAGAGTGATACTTTTGATGTGGTGCATTATAATCTTCATTTAGATATCATGAATTTTCAGGCCAAACAGCTAAATGGTTTTGCCATTCTCACCCTAACACCCAAAATGAATCAACTTTCACATGTTTCACTCGATTTACTGAGTCTTGAGGTGGACTCGGTGAGAGTGGAAGGACAGCCTATCCTATCGTGGTATCAGGATGACACTCTTTTGCGCATCCCTTTGCTTTCGCCTGTATCTATAGGTGACACTTTTCAGGTGCGAATTCGTTATCATGGCACTCCCGTTGTCGAACCTAGCGGATGGGGAGGTTTTCATTTTAGCTCATGGATTGCCTATAATCTTGGGGTTGCTTTTCAAGCCAATCCACATAACTATGGTCGAGCCTGGTTTCCATGTATCGATGATTTTATCGACCGGGCTACTTATGATTATTATATTACTACCGAAGCCGGCAAAACTGCGGTATGTGGCGGCCTCCTCATCGATTCTATCGTTCATCCCAATAACAACATTACCTGGCATTGGAAAATGAATCAGCCCATTCCAGCTTATCTCGCCTCCGTAGCCGTGGCTTCCTATACTAAAATTGCCGATATATATACTGGCATTCAAGCCGATATACCTATTTTATTATACTTCAGGCCTTCAGATACTGCAGCCGTTAATAATCTTTTTGTAAATCTGAAAGATATTCTATCGGTTTATGAAAACCATTGGGGCCCTTATAGCTTCGATAGAGTAGGTTACGTGGGAACCATAGAGGGCGCCATGGAACATGCTGCCAATATTGCCCTCCCTGTAAGTACCCTTTCGTCAGGCTATGAATGGCTTTATGCACATGAACTCTCACATATGTGGTTCGGAGATAAGATTACCTGTTCCTCGGCTGAAGATATGTGGCTCAATGAAGGCTGGGCTGTCTTCAACGAATCACTTTATCGTGAAGGAATCTATGGTTATTCGGCCTATCGCAGCAACATGAACTCTAAACATGCTAACGTGCTGCAATATTGCCATATTAAAGACAACGGCTACAGGGCTCTTTATGGCATACCCAATGAATATACTTATGGGGAAACTGTTTACGAAAAAGGTGGTGTTGTGGTGCATACTTTAAGAAATTATCTGGGCGATAGCCTTTTCTTCCCTGCCATCAGCAATTTTCTTCAGGATTATGCCTTCAACCCCGTTTCTTCTTTTCAGTTAAGAGATTATCTTAGCCAGTATACTGGGATTGACATGACGCCTTTTTTCGATGGATGGGTGTTCTCTCCCGGATTCCCCTGCTTTGTGGTCGACTCTTGTCAGATTGTTCCCTCAGGACAAAATTTTTCTGCTACTGTTTTTGTTCACCAAAAATTAAAAGGAACTACGCAGTTCTTAAATAATAACCGTTTGTTTATCAGTTTTATCGATTCCTTATGGAATGCGCATGATTTTATAATGGAATTTTCGGGTGAATTTGGCAGCCAGACCTTTAACCTACCTTTCGAACCCTTGCTCTGTTTGGCTGATTATTATGATAAAATTGCCGATGCAACTACCGATACCGACTTACGAATACATCAATCAGGAGATTATGATTTCCCGAATACTTTTTTCCGACTTAGTGTAACTACTCTTACTGATTCGGCTTTTTTTAGGGTAACACACAATTGGGCAGCTCCCGATAGCCTTAAGACGCCTCTTCCTGGCTTAACTCTTTCTGACTATCGTTATTGGAGGATAGAAGGTATTTATGACGAACCTTTTCAAGCCAAAGGACGATTTTTCTATTCTCGCCCTTCCCATCTTGACGATTCTCTACTACAAAACCTCAACGATTCTCTTGTCATCCTGTATCGTAAAGACGCCTCAGACGATTGGCAAGGAATTCCTTTCACTCGTACTGGTACTCTTGCAGGTTATATTACCGTAAATGATCTTCAACCAGGTGAATATACTCTCGCTTCTTGGGACGAACATTATGTTGGGGAAACCGAAATCCTGAATGCCAATAATAAAATTTCAATTCATCCTAATCCAGTTCTTGGACATTGTACGATAAAGGTTGCTTTGGATCAATCATCCATGCTTAAAATATATGCTTCTTCGGGTGTATTGCTATTGAGAAAACTACTTCCGGCAGGTAAGCATGAATTGAATTATGATTTCTCTCAACTTCCTCCGGGCTTTTACATCGTAGGGCTCGAAGATATAAATGGGCATCTGCTTGCACGAGAAAAATTTGTAGTAGCAAGTAAATGATTTTTTCTTTGGCCACAACATTGAATTGTCACATGAAATTCATTGCCTCTAAAAAATAGCCCCTCTGTATCAACGAAATAAAAAATTTTTAACAAAATGTGCTACCTTCGAAATACTGATTACATTTGAATCGAAAGATAAAACGCAACATTATAGCGTCTATATATTCAAATTTGGGAAATAGGCGCTATAGAGTAGCGTGTATAAACGAGTTATGTGCAACGCTGAGAGAATGAAAAGAATTCCGATTATATTACTGATTTTGTTTTCTGCGACTTTTTCATTTTCGCAAAGTGACTCTTTAGAATTTGATAAAAAGGCAAAAGACCGATTTGTCATTTGGTTAATTCCGTCAGCATCAAAAAATATTTATGGGATAGCAATTGGACCTGTAGGATCAGAGACAATTTGTAACAGACATTATACTAAATACTCACATGGGCTGAACCTACAAATACCAGGACAGAGCTTTTCCCAGACCTTTTATATCAATAAAATGAGATTTAAAGATTTTTACGCAAATGAAAACTCTGATTCATTAAGCCTTCAAGACACATTCCCTAAAAGAGCAATTCATAATGGGCTCATAATTTCACCATTAGGGACATTTACAGACCAAGTGAATGGAATCTCATTTTCATTGTGGATGAGCATGGGGAAGAAAATAAATGGGCTTTCATTTAATCTTCTCTGGAATTTATACGAACAAATAATACGAACAAATAAATGGAATAACAATTGGATTCGTTAACCATACAGCAGTGACAAAAGGATTACAAATCGGATTTGTAAATAAGACAATAAAATTAAAGGGATTTCAAATCGGACTTTGGAACAAAAATGAAAAAAGGTCATTACCGTTGATTAATTGGAATTTTAAAGACAAAAAAATGCAACACATAACAGCACCTATGCCCAATAGCTTATGAAAGAGGAAATTGAAACGGTAGTGCCCCGCAGAAAATTTGTGGCGGGTGATAATGACGAAGCCCGCAATACGGCTACTGGGCATAGCTGAAAACCGCTACCGCCAAGTGTAGAAATCAGAATCAACAGACATAAAATTAAAAAGTAAACCATTGTGAAAGGACAGAAAAACGAAATATTAACAACACACGAAAGCCGACACTTCTTGCCGACCCAAATAGGTTATGAATTTATTACCCACTACACAAAAATATTGAAATGCAAATTCACACTGCACATACTACATACATTGCCAAAGCCGTAAAAGCTGATATTGAAACTAAATCTTTGTTCAAAGAGTGCAATTTTATCGAACTACAAAGAGCATCGTAAACATTAAGTTATGGCAACAAATAAACACGCAACAATAAGATATCATGCTTTAGACCAATGTTTCAGTAATCCTGGACGTAAATATTTTATTGAAGATTTGATAGAGGCATGTAACAGTGCTCTTTATGAATATGCAGGAATATTGGATGGTGTAAAACATAGACAAATTTTCGATGACATTAAATTTATGGAAAGTGAGCAAGGATGGTCGATTCCTCTTGATAGAGTTCGTTACGGTAAAAGAGTTTATTATCGATATTCTGATAAGAATTTTTCAATCAAAAATCAGTCTATTAACGAATCGGAAGCCAATCAGTTGATTGAAACACTTTCTATTCTAAATCGGTTTAAGGGGATGCCACAGTTTGAATGGATGGAAGAACTGCTCGTCAGAATAGAATCGGCATTCAAACTGAAAACCAATTCAAGACCAATCGTTAGTTTTGAGCAAAATCCCTATTTGAAAGGAATGAATTTCTTTACGGAATTGTTTAATGCGATTCATTATAAAAAAGTATTAGAAATTAACTATCAGAGTTTTAAAAAGAAAAAATCACAAAAAATAAGTTTACATCCATATTATTTAAAACAATACAATAACCGATGGTTTCTTTTTGGTTTAAATGAACATACAAATTCAATTTCAAATCTTGCGCTGGACAGGATTGTTGATATTAAAGAAAGCAGCAAAAGCTATATTGAAAATGAAACAATCGATTTTGAGGAATATTTTGATGATGTGGTTGGCGTAACTGTTTTAAAAAACAGGGAACCGGTAAAAGTAATGCTACGAGTAAGTAACGAACTTTTCCCATACATTGAAAGTAAACCAATACATGGTTCGCAAAAGATAAAGCAAAGAACAGAAGAATACACGATTATAGAATTGCTTGTTCAATTGAATTACGAATTAATTTCATTAATTTTCTCGTATGGAGAAGCAATAATTGTTCAAGAACCGGAGGAATTGAAAACGATCATAAAAACAAAAGCTGAAAGAGTTTTAAGAAATTACATTTGACTGGTGCTGATCGACTATACAATTAATGCTTATATTTGCAACGAGAAAATTTAAAGGTTTATTTTAAAGAATTGAATTATGGAAGAAAACAAGAAAATTAAAATCGAAACCGGCAAAGAATGGAATGGTCAAGTACGGAAATTTTGGAAAGATAATGGTTTTTACTTTGATAAGGAACTTCCTTTGCAGCTACATCATCTTATAGTTGGTATGGTTTTAGAGGCCAAAAAAGTAGAAAATGAAAAAATATAGAAAGGACTAAAATGGGTATCTATAAATACATTTTTGACTTTTGCGAACTCAATTATCCATCTAAAATAAAAAAATAAATGCTGTGCACATTCGTTGCGCAAATAGATGTTTACTTTGCATCAGTTCTTTGAAATACTTGCCTAAAGATATTGACTCGTGCATGCTGGTTTTGTTGGTAACAACAAAACAATGATTGGCATGTTTTCCCGACCTCTGGTCGGGATGAATGTCACTGAGGAATTAATAAAGGCTTGAGATTGTTCATGTTTTTTAAATATCTCATGTCCCTCCTTATATCTTGAAATTTTTAATAGAAATTTATTAAAGATATATTGAAAAGTATAGGAGTTAAATTCAAATGTTGAATTATCCATACGTAAAGAATATCAAGCAAGTATTTTCAAAGTGCTTATTGTAAAAAAATTATGAAGATAGAACAGCAACATATCGACCTAATACGCCAAAAATTTGCTTCAATGCAGAATAAGGAAGATCTTGTTTCACTACTAAGTGAGGCCAAGAATATTCTGTACGGAAAAAAATGTAAACCATTTGAATTAAGGAGCATAACTTACTATGCAAATCCCGATTTGTGCAAAAAACGATATACTATCTTTACGATTAAGAAAAAATCGGGTGGAGAACGTATTATAAATGCTCCCGTGAAAGGACTGAAATCTATTCTTCGTTCGCTAAACTTTGTGTTGCAGTGTATGTACGAACCTCATAAAGCTGCTTATGGCTTTGTGTTGAACAAATCCATTGTCGATAATGCGAAAGTTCACGTCGGAAATTATTATTTATATAACATTGACCTGAAAGATTTTTTTCATTCTTTCGACCGAAACAGGGTGAAGATGGCCTTTCTTTTCGAACCTTTCAATCTAAACGGCGATCGTGAACCTTTGGCATTTCTGCTGGCATGTTTATGTACGCATCCGCTTGAAGTAGATGGAGAAATAAAAAATGTATTGCCACAAGGGAGTCCTACTTCTCCAACAATCACCAATATTCTGTGCAAAAAAATTGACAAGCAATTGACCAATCTTGCCAAACGTTTTGGTGCAAAATATACCCGATACGCCGATGATATTACTTTTTCATCACTTCACAATATCTATAACGATAATGGTGATTTTAAAAAGGAGTTGAAACGCATTATTTCGGAGGATAATTTATTGAAAATAAATGGAAATGAAAAACTTATTGGGCTACCGTTAAAAATAAATTCGGACAAGACTCGTTTGCAAAAATCTGCATATCGTCAGGAAGTTACCGGTTTAATTGTAAACGAAAAAGTAAATGTTAGGAAAAGGTATGTTAAGCAAATACGAATGTGGCTTTATTATTGGGAAAAATACGGTTACGAAAAAGCCCAACAAATATTTACACTAGATTACATAACCGACAAAGGACATGTAAAAAAAGGGAAACCAAATTTGATTAATGTTTTGGACGGAAAACTGAAATTTTTAAAAATGGTAAAAGGCGAAGAGGATTCGACATATAAAACTTTGAAGAAACGATTTGACAAATTAACTCAAATGAAGGAAAAAGTTCAATCAGAAAAAGTTGATTTAAATGCAGTTTTAAATACACTTATAAATAAAGGGCTAAATTCTGCAATGGATTTATATGACAGATTTAAAAATGGTTGATTATGAATGAAAATGATTTAAAAAAATTTATAGCATTTACTAAAGACCTCTTGAATTCGATAAAAGATAAACAAGAGTATGCTTGGTTTATGGAATTATATAAGGACGAAATAGCCAATAGTTTTTTCAATTCTCAATCAATACCATCAATTCCAATCACTTCTAAATTTGACGCTATTACAGAGCAAGACATTATTCGGGTTAAAGCTTATTTGAATTTTATTGACAAAAAAGCAGTTAATTATGGGAAAGAGTTTTATAAAAATATAATAGATAATGAATTAAGAAAATCATTAATTGCTGATTTTAAAGAGATGAAAATAGCTCTCAAAAACGATGATATTATTGAATTTGGCAGAAGACTTTCATTACAACTTGAAAACATTTTTAATTACTCCTTGAGTTCCTTAGATGTTCACACCCTTATTTCATTAAATCCACAACAGTATACTTCAGTAATTCCTGATTGGCAAAACTATAATGGCAACCCGTTTAATTTTTATAATTCATTCTTTTCATTCAATAGAAACACAAACCAATCTGAACCAGTAGAACTTTCTAAGGTAAGCTTCAAAACTAAATCAATTTTCTTATCTATTCATTTTAATTATCAAGTAAATGCAAAAAATATTAACGACTTATATTTTTTGAGAAATATAGGAAGCCATAGAGGTCAATTAAATCAACATGAAATACAGCAACTAAATCAGATTATAAAGGACTTTGACAAAAATTTTAGTTACTATTATAAAGTTTTATTTGATGTTGTAAACGGAATACCAAATATTAAATAACATGCAGCTACACCGCACAGATAAAATCAACCTTCGCATCAAAGAACAACAGCCATGAACATTTTCAACCATTTCCAGCATATTATTCTGACTAACGACCAAAATAATGCATTGGTAAAAATTCAGGATTTTCTGAATAGTGATGAAAATGTTTTCATCCTTAAGGGATATGCCGGAAGTGGAAAAACTACACTCTTAAAAGGACTTGTTGATTACTTGCAAGCAATTGAACAAAAGTTCCAATTGATGGCTCCAACCGGAAGAGCAGCAAAAGTAATTAATCTAAAAACCGGGTTTGAGGCAACCACCATTCATAAAGGAATTTATAGTTTTGATGAATTAGAAGAGATTGAGATAAAGGAAGATGAAAAAAGTGATGTGAGTTTTATTTATTATTACAAACTTCGCAACAACACCGAATCATATAATACTATCTTTTTAGTTGATGAAGCCTCTATGGTTTCTGATATTCAAAGTCAGGGCGAATTCTTGCGTTTTGGTAGCGGATATTTATTAAAAGATTTGATTGAATATGCTCATATCGGTTTTCCAAATTCAACAGCAAAAATAATTTTCATTGGCGACCCTGCACAGTTACCACCTATTGGAATGAACTTTTCACCTGCATTAGACAAGAAATATTTAACCGAAAAATACAATTTAAAGGTTATTGATGCTGAAATAAGAGAAGTAAAACGCCAAAATGCAGATAATGGAATTTTAAATGCTGCTACAAAAATTCGTAAATGCTTAACTTCTGCTTTTTTTAACGATTTCGACCTAAGAGAAAACGGCAAAGATATTTTTAACCCAAAATTTGAGGATTTTCTTCAAACTTATAAATCGCAGCAAGGAACTAAAGTAATAATCTCATTCAAAAACAAAACGGCACTTAACTTGAACCAAACCATCCGAAAAGATAAGTTTGGTGCAGAGTTGACAATACAAATAGGCGATGTTATTATTGTAGGTGGCAATAACTATCGTTTGGGAATAATGAATGGTGAATTTGGAGTTGTTTCAAACGTTGAACCTAATATTACAACCAGAGAAATAAGATTTTATCGAAAAAATGGCCGTGCAGCTTCGGTATTACTCTCTTGGCGACAAATTGAATTACTTATGCCTGATGAAAAAGGTGATAGCAAAACGGTAAATGGTTATATGCTTGAAAATTTTTTAAACGGTGATAATTATCTAGAACCTGAGGAGCAACAAGCATTGTACGTTGATTTTAAAAACAGAAATCCAAAATTAAAACCAAAAACAGAAGAATTTAAGGAAGCCATTAAAACAGACCCATATTTCAATTGTATACTTTTGAAATACGGCTATGCCGTAACATGCCATAAAGCACAGGGTGGTGAATGGGATGCAGTTTTTGTTTTTTGGGATAAAGGAATCAAAGAAGATTTTAATTTTTATCATTCTGAACACGATCGTACTGGAAAAACTAATTTTGATTTTTACCGGTGGGCTTACACTGCAGTAACAAGGGCAACTAAGAAACTATTTTGCATTAATCCGCCATATTTCAATTCTTTTTCAGGAATGTCTTTTATTGATGTTAACGCTCAAGATTCTTTTCAAGAGCTTACCGGAAAATCCGTAAAACCTATTGAAATAGGAATAACCGGGGAGCATCTTAAATTATTGCAAAAATTTAAGATGGATTCTGCTCCTATTTCTTTACAAAACCATTTTTTACTTTTAAATTATATAGTTCAGAAACAATATATCGATATTGTGAGTTGGAAAAAAGTGAATTACGAAATTCGATATGGTTTTCAACGAGAGAATGAGACAGCTGCTTTTAAGTTTTGGATAAATGGTAAAAATGAATTTAAGCCTAATTATCAAAAATTACCTTCCGAAACAAATTCTGATCGCTTATTTGAAGAAATATCCAAATTAATTGAAACTGCACCTAAGATTATATTTGTTAGAAATACACTTGACACAATACTTACGAAAATTGAATTTGAAATTGAGTTAGAAGAAGAAAAACCATTTCTTAAAATTTTATTTGATACTTTACAAAGGGATTTAGCTGTTTCAAATATTTCAATCACAGCCCTCGACCATCTGAGTTATCGGGAGCGTTATACTTTTGTGAGAGGTGATGAAGTAGCTGTCATCGACTTTGAATACAACGGAGAAGGATTCTTTGGGAGGGTTTTACCACTCGAAAACCAATGTAACAGCGAGAATCTATTAAAAATTATTAAACAGACTATTTCTAATTTAAAAGTAATTGATTATGCCGTATAAAGAAGTAAATGAACTTAGAAAGTCAGGCAAACTGGAAGAAGCCCTAACAATGGCAAATCAAGATTTGGAGAAGGATCCTAAAAATATTTGGAATAAACGTTCAATGGCATGGGTGTATTATGAATATCTTAAAAAGTACGCTACGAAAGAGAACTGTGATATGTTTATGGACTTTATAAATAAGTTAAAAACATTAGAATTGCCTGACGATGAAAAAATGGTCTTTGATACATGTGCTTATCAAATAGGTAAATTGATATTCAGTTTTGCAAATGATGAACATATTGATTATTCAAAAATTAATATGCTTTTTGAAAACATAAAAACCTTTCATTTTACTAAACCCTCGGAATCTTATTCATTTTTATATAAAGCGTTCCATAAATTTTATAAAAGTTGGAACAATTATCTTCAATTTGCCGATTGGTGGGGCTTTGATAATTTCAGACCGCAAGATTATCTTTCGGAAGATTTTAATGGAAAGAAAAGCATGTCCATCGTGGAACAGGCTTATATAGCTTATGCAAAAAAGCTACTTGAAGGAGAATCAAAAGAAGTTCAAGGTTTTATATTACCAAAAGCAGTGGATAAAACAAAAATCGAAGAATTTATTCCTAAACTTGATGTAATAATCAAAACACATCCAGAATATCAATACCCACCCTATTTTAAAGCAAAGTTACTTTTAGCATTGGGTGATGAAAAAGATGTGTTATCTGATTTTATTCCTTTTGCAAAAAAGAAAAAAAACGACTTTTGGGTATGGGAATTGCTTGCAGACACATTTTCCGATGATGAGAGAAAAATAGCTTGTTTATGCAAAGCATTGAGTTTGAAAACTCCAAATGAATTTCTGATTCATACACGTCAAAAACTCACAGAGATTTTAATAAGACAAAACAAATTTCAAGAAGCAAAAACAGAAATTGAAAAAATATTATCTGTTCGAAAAGAAAATAATTGGAAAATTCCAAGGAACATATCTGAATGGACTGAGCAATCCTGGTATAACAACACTAAATCAAATCAAGATAATTCAACATTTTACAAGCAACATGTAAAAGTTGCCGAGGAAATTCTGTTTGCTGATATTCCCGAAGAAACCGTAGTAATTGAATTTGTTAACGAGAATAAGTCAATTATAAACTTCGTTAAGGATAAGTCAAAACATGGTTTTTTTAGTTATTCAGGTATGTTTGAAAAACCTAAAATAGGTGATTTAATTTGCGTAAGGTTCAATGGCGAAGGACAAGACGGGTTTTACAAAGCACTTACAATTAAGAAGGCACAAAATGATGCAGTTTGCGACGCTGTCAAAGACTTTCAAGGTAATTTAAAAATGAAAGAATTTGCAAGCTTCGGTTTTGTAGATGATGTTTTCATAGAACCGAGTTTAATTCTAAAACATCAATTAAATAACCATGATATGGTAAAAGGGAAGGCGATTTTATCGTTTAACAAAAAGAAAAATGAATGGGGATGGAAAGCAATAGAAATATACTAGACAGCCCTATTTGTACACACCTTGCCAACGATCTGCATACGTGTGCTTTAACCAAATCTTTGTCAAATATCTTGCAAAGCCAACCTACTGAGAAAGATTGTTTAGAAAATTGCCGAAACAAAAAAATAAAAAACGCTGATACACGAACCGAAAGAAAAGAATAAAGTAAAATGGTAATAATACAGAAGCTAAATATTGACAATGGTCTATAGTACTGGAAGTTAGAACACCAGGCGCTATATTTTATTACCAGAAAGAAACCGAAATCATCGGCATTAGCTCGTTTAAAATTTTGTTTCTGGCGGCCAGTGAAGTGCTTTTACATCGGCAATAATAATATAGCGCCAAGACCGTTATATAAAATTGTTTGAAACTACGATTATAAAAAATAATTTTGATAATTATTGTACCAAAAATGTTAAATTTTGAGAATGGAGGGGTGTATAAGGTTATCGAAATAATAAATTCCAGCACTATTAAATTGAATACAGTTTTAATAGTTAAATTGTTAGGTGTAAAGGTCGTAATTAAAAAAGCTGCAATTAGTTATTTAAAAGAATATGTGTTAAAGAAAGAAGTATTTTTAAAGTTCGATAATTATGATACAATAGATAAAGATACTATTGAAGCCTATGTTTTTTAAAAAATAAAATTTTCATGAATTCTTATTTTATTATGTCTTGCATAGTTACTGCTGACAGAATTAAAAAATTTAAATACAGAAACAAATTTATAGATATAGAAACGGAGGTATCATAATGCCAAAAGAATGGATATTGAATCAGGCTAATATGCGTCGGGGGTTGACGAAAAAGAGCAGAGTCGGTCCCGTACTGGAATTAAAAAGAAAATTTGAACCAAAGACTTTCCAAGATTGGCAAAAATACTATATGGGAAACGCTTATTCTAAAGAGCATCTTGAGCGTCTCGGAGAAATATTATATTTAAAAGTGACTGATGTTTGTAAAGCTGAAATAGAGGATATCACAGAAGAAGATTGTATACATTTCATATATAATCTTGTCATCAATAAAACTTTTGATGGTTATCAATCAAAAATTCATACAATATATGGTCAATTGCAGAAAATACTTGATATAAAAATTGAACCTTTGCCTGATGAATGGGATAGAGGATATAATGTTGATTATTTTATGAAAGTCAACAATAAATACATTGGCCTTCAAATAAAACTTGCTGGTTATGAATATATCACACAAATAATCAATGAAAGAGAACAGCAGGAAAAAACACATGAAAAATTTACTGAAAAATATGATGCTAAAGTTTTTTACATTATTTCCATTACATCGGGGAAAAATAAGATTATTTATAATACTGATATTATTGAAGAAATAAAAGGAGAGATTGAGAGACTGACGAAAAATAATTTTATAAGTATTTTAGACAACTCAAGATATAGCAACTATACACCCATTAATCGGCATATACAATGGACCATTAATTGCAACTAAAAAATACTATAACATGAAACATTATTTAATAATATCAGGATTGTTTTGCTGCTTGATTCAAGTATCTTATGGGCAAGATTCGATTGATTTCTTTTTTAAAGAATTTAATGTGTCTGTTAATCGGACAACTTTACAAGGTGCCAATTCAGAGAATAGGTATGGATTTGGATTAGGAGCCTATCATTCTCTTTTGCCAGACAAAAAAATAAATATAGTATTTGGATTTGAATATAACAGAACAAGTCAATATATAAAGTTCATGTACGAAGGCCATTTCGCTCATGCTACTGATTTAACTTATAATATTAATTGTTTTTCAGTACCTCTTGGATTTCGATTAAATATTGGTTCAAAAAAAAGATTATTTGTTGAAACAGGAGGATATGTCGACCTAATGATAAATTCGAATAGAGTTGGAACTATGCACACCTATTCACCTGATGAGAATAATCAAATTAATTATACCAAGACAGAAATTGATGAAAAAGTTCAATTATCAAATGCTGTAGGATTATATGTTGGACTGGGCGTTCTAATTCCAATATCAAAAATCAAGTTAATCATAAAACCTGATTATAAGTTTGGAATTAATGAGTTATATTCGTATCAAGATGTTATATTTAACAGATATTTTAGAATAAATATTGGAATAAAAATAAATTAGCAATAGCCATCCCATGGTATAGTGCATGTGGGTTTATTCGCTAACGCTCATGAACTCCTCTTGGTCGATTCAGTGCTTTTCGAGGGTTTGGGGCTCATAAATAAGGACAGTGTAAATTGATAGAAAATTGCCACGTAACTTGGCAGACACTAAATCATGAAACGATAGCGGTAACCATAAAATGGCCGATAAAAAAATTAATTGACTAAAAAGAAACATAACGTACATCAACTTACATATGTCCAAAATAATTATAGAAAGGAATAATTAATATTAATAATCAACATGTTACATCATCAAAAACATCATTTCTAAATTTAGCCTTATTATGTAAAAATGGAAGTTGACGAGATTCTTTTAGTACTTTAAATGACGTATTTAACCTCTGCTATCAATTAATTTTTACAAATAAGGGGACTTCTAAAAATTAAATTTATACGTTTCCTGGATATTACTAAAAAAATTTTTTCTGTTACAAAATTAACAAATTGTCATGAAATGATCATAAATTTTGGTTATATAACGTTTATTGTGGGTAATAAAATTTTAATTTTTTACCGTGAAAATCTGTGCTTAATAAAATAAAAGAAGAATTGAATTGACCTCACCCCTAACCCCTCTCCTGTCAGGAGAGGGGAACTCCCCTCCTTTCAGGAGGGGATGGGGGAGGTCATAAAAGATTATAATCATGGAAAAACCAATTACAACTTCGTTTTTAACTATTACAGCTACTATAGTTATGTAAGTTTATGTAAATTTGATAATTGAAAATATCTTGATTAAAACTTTTTTACGGATCAATTTTGAATAAAACTTATATATTTTGTTCTTTAATTAAGAAAGTATTATTTTTGTTTTTTGATTAAAAAATAGTTTTTAGACTAAACTCATTAAAGATTTAACTGAATTTGAATTTGGGTTAAGTGATAATTTTTGACCTCACCCCTAACCCCTCTCCTATCAGGAGCGGGGAACTCCCCTCCTTTCAGGAGGGGATGGGGGAGGTCATAAAACATTATAATCATGAAAAAATTAATTATAACTTCGTTTTTAACTATTACAACTACTATAGTTATGTAAGTTTATGTAAATTTGATAATTGAAAATATCTTGATTAAAACTTTTTTACGAATCAATTTTGAATAAAACTTATATATTTTGTTCTTTAATTAAGAAAGTATTATTTTTGTTTTTTGATTAAAAAATAGTTTTTAGACTAAACTCATTAAAGATTTAACTGAATTTGAATTTGGGTTAAGTGATAATTTTTGACCTCACCCCTAACCCCTCTCCTATCAGGAGCGGGGAACTCCCCTCCTTTCAGGAGGGGATGGGGGAGGTCATAAAACATTATAATCATGAAAAAATTAATTATAACTTCGTTTTTAACTATTACAACTACTATAGTTATGTAAGTTTATGTAAATTTGATAATTGAAAATATCTTGATTAAAACTTTTTTACGAATCAATTTTGAATAAAACTTATATATTTTGTTCTTTAATTAAGAAAGTATTATTTTTGTTTTTTGATTAAAAAATAGTTTTTAGACTAAACTCATTAAAGATTTAACTGAATTTGAATTTGGGTTATGTTATAATTTTTGACCTCACCCCTAACCCCTCTCCTGTCAGGAGAGGGGAACTCTCCTCCTTTCAGGAGGGGATGGGGGAGGTCATAAAACATTATAATCATGAAAATATCCATAATATTAAAAATCATACCAAATGTAAATGAATAATTTTTGTTCTAGCCCTCTACATTGCTGGACTGGATTAGTGATAAAAAACACTAATTTAACAAAATGAAAAGGACATGGAATTTAGAAGAAAAAGTTCCGAATTTCAAAGATGCATAAACGAAAAATGTTGTGGAACCCTGTCGCAAACACCTGTTTTCCGCATTGCAACACACTAAAAATTTTTACAAACAATTCGGTACAGTTCAGTTCGCTATTCATCCATGCCAAAGAAGTTTGGATTTTGTTTGCTTTGATTCGAGTAAAGTATAGGCGATTTGATGCATGTTACGTGTCAACTCACAGGCCTTTTTTAGAGATATGGCCGACTTCTCTTCCATTAGGACTCACTCAATATCTTGGATATGCATTAAGCCGCAAAAGAAATGCTGATATGAGCTTCTATGCGATTTCGTGTCCTGTGATAGATGGGCCGTATGCGTAAATCTGTTTTGGATATATAGAAAGTCTTATGAGAAGCTTCTCATAAGTTGTTCAAGCAGTTCGAGCAAAACTTTTCGTTGAAGAACTTCCAAGGGGACAGCGAGAACGCCATAGAAATACAAGTATGGATAACCATGCTAGCCAACCTGCTGATAACCATTGTTAGATGTCAGATAAAGCGTATCTGGGCATTTCCCAACTTGGTTTCAATAGTGCGTCAGCAATTGATGAATTATATCAATATCTACGTCTTTCTGGAAGATCCTGAAGGAAGCTGGTGGGAGATAATAAAAGAAAACAAGCCGAACAACCAATATTCGCTATTCCTCGAAATGCAGGGGGCTTACTTTTGAAAAATTAATGAACCGAAACAGATTATTTGGTGGTTAGGTACAAAATTTTATTAATTTTCTGGTTTACCAGTCAACAATGAAATTTGGTTTCTGGATTTTTATAAAGGATGGTCCTCATGAAATCTTTTGAGGCGGTATTCAAGGTCAGGAAACTGATTGCGATGAACCAAGGAGACGCAGGCTCTGATTCCTTCTTTTCGTTGGCTTCCAGTAATATCCAAAGTGATAGCACTAATTCCATAATAAATTAATTCTTCAAGAAGCTGTGCCCCGCTGAAGCCTGGATAACAAAAAGTAAAGTAGAAACCATCTGCAATAGGTACATCGAGGTCTTTGTCATAAACAATGCGAAACCCATTTTGAAGGAATATTTTTTTCATAATGGCGGCTTTTTCCCCATATTCTTTCACTTCATTTAGGAAATGATATTGTCCATCATTCACAGATTTTAACAGATGTGCCAAGGCATACTGGGGTGAATGAGACGTGCCACTGCTGAGGGAATATAAAGTACCAAATACGAAAGCATGGCCAAAATTATCAGTGCCATAATATTTTATCAGATCGGCTGAATTTGTATGATATAATTTAGGTGAAATAACGAGAGCGGCAATTCTCTCACCTGCGTAACTAAATATTTTTGAACTTGAAATTAAAAGAACATACTTGTCATAATAATGTGATATACTTGGTTGATAAGGAGGCTCACCCGGCTTACCATAGTCTTGCCTGAAATCCATTCCAAAATAAGCCAGATCTTCAATAACGACAACATTGTACTTGGTAGCCATCTCTGCTATAATTTGCAATTCGTGTTCGTTAAAACAGAACCACGCAGGATTATTGGGATTAGAATAAATAATTGAAGCTACGCTACCATCGGATAGTTCTTCTTCTAATTTATCACGTAGCTTTTCCCCTCTATAATCGTAAACATCAAAAGATTTGAAGGCTTGCCCTAATACTTTAACCTGTTGTTTGTGTACGGGAAATCCGGGATCGATGAAAAGAGTTTTGGTCTTACTTTCGATCATGCGGTTGACTGTTAAGAATGTTGCAAAGCTACCCTGCATGCTTCCTACAGAAGCAAAACAATATTGCGGATCAACATCAATATTGATAAAAAGTTTTAAAAAGCGAGAAATCTCTTTTTTAAGCGGTGTAATACCCTGAATATCTGGATATTCACAAGCGACACCTCTTTTAAGCGCTTCTATCTGCGCTTCTACACCAAGAGAAGCTGGTGGTAAACCTGGATTACCCATTTCCATACGTATATACCTTTGTCCACTGGCCTCTTCAATATCATCAATCAATTTCTTGATTTCTCGAATAGAAGCATTTCCCACTGAAGTTAATCCATTTTTCGAGATGCAATCTCTAACAATCTGATAATCAATAGGGGTATTTTTCATATCCAAAATAGTTTTATATGGCTAAAATATGTAAATAATTTCCAACTGACAATACAATACCGCCCTGGCCTTGAAAAATTAACTTATTACTTAGTCGTCCCTTAAAAAGTCAATTTGAGTATTTTATTTGAAAAAAATAAAGAGGAATTGGTAGTAAAGTTTTTGAAAAAAGATAAAATAGCCTTTCCAAAACTTGACAAAAATAAATTCTCCACTTA
>Ga0208695_1001037_pt1 | contig 24889 bp, 26 predicted proteins | sample AD_UKC111_MetaG_FD_184449 | JGI IMG/M metagenome (GOLD analysis project Ga0208695, IMG submission 184449) | Active sludge microbial communities of municipal wastewater-treating anaerobic digesters from Hong Kong - AD_UKC111_MetaG (SPAdes)... | ecosystem: Engineered > Bioreactor > Anaerobic >...
TGACCTCGCTGACCAGGCCATCCGGCACTACGGCGCCGGCGGCGAAGCTCTGGATGGCGCCGGCGAGCCCGGGCGACGCCGACAGGATTCCCACAGCGGTGATGTCCTTGAGGGCGATGTGCCGGGAGTCGACGAGGCTCGGTGTCGACGACAGTCCGATGTAGACCACGCGACCGGCCGGCTTGGCCAGACGCACCGCCAGACTCGGCATCGTCTCTACCGAGGTGGCTTCGATCACCGAGTCGTACTCGTTCTCACGATCGCCGATCTCGTCGAGTCGCAGGGTGCTGTGCACGCCGAGCGATCGGGCGAGCTCGAGCGATCCCTCGCGCACGCCGGCGATGTGCACCTCCGCCCCCTCGGCGCGCGCGAACAGCGCCGCGAGCAGTCCGATCGTGCCGGACCCGAGCACGAGCACGCGGTGACCCGGCTCGATGGATGCGGCCCGGGCGGCGCGCAGCGAGTTGCCGCCCGGTTCCACGAGAGCGGCCGCCGCCAGGCTCACCGACTCGGGTATCGCGTAGGCGTAGCGTGTCGGGATGAGCACGCGCTCGGCAAGCGCGCCAGGCCATCCGTCGCGGATTCCCACCTCGAACCGATCCGGGCACACGTGGTGATGTCCCGACAGACAGTAGTCGCAGTGGCCGCACCCGAGCATCGTGTCGCCGGTCACGCGACGACCCAGCCACGACTCGTCCTCCGGCGTGCCGACAGCGACTACCCGTCCCGTCCACTCGTGACCGAGCTGAAGTGGGAAGTGCGTCACGCCCTGGTCGTGGTACGCCATCTCGCCGGTGTACAGCTCGACGTCGGTGCCGCAGATTCCCACGCGCTCGACCTCCACCAACAGCTCGCCGGGGGAGGCCACCGGATCCTCGACCTCCACGACGGCGGCTTGGCGTGGAGCTGTGACGACGAGCGCGCGCATCAGATCCCCGCCCAGTACGGCTCGCTGGTGCTCCCGGCCCAGCGGTACGGTGACTGACCCACCGCGTCAACGTCGGCGAGGAAGATCGCGCCGGCCTGGTCGTCGAACTCGGTGAGCCCCTCCTGGGCGGTCGTGATCGCGAGAGTGGTGAGTCCGGGTCGCACGAAGCCCGGGCACGACACCTGCGCGGCATCCACGGTCACCGTGGCGAGGAGTTCTCCGGCGGCAGAGAATCGGCCCACCCGATGGCCGCCCCACTCGGCGACCCATAGGGTTCCGGCGGCATCGACCGTGAGGCCGTCGGGATGCCCGTCGAACGCGGTGATCAGCGGCACCCACGGCTCAGTGTGGTCGAACGCCCCCGGCCCGTAGGAGTGGGTGGACACCGTCTTCGCGAACGTGTCGGCGTGGTAGATCGTGCCGCCGTCGGGCGAGAAGCCGATGCCGTTCGACAGCCGCACGCCCTCGCGCAACACCTCGATGCCGCCGTCGGGCGAGACCCGCAGGAGCACCTCGTTGCCGACGTCGAGAGCGCCCTTGCCCTCGAACGTGAGCGTGCCGGTGAGGAACCGCCCCTGCGGGTCGACGCGGCCATCGTTGAGCCTCACCTCGCTGCGCTCGCCGATGAGATCGGGCCCGAAGGAGACGGCGCCGTCGGGGGAGATGACCGCAAGTCCCCGTGCGGCGGCGACCACCAGACCCCCGTCGTGGGCGAGCCCGACGGCGGCGGCCGCCTGACCGAGCACGATCGTCTCGGTCACGGTGAGCGTGTCATCCGTGAGGGTGCCCGCGAGCACTCGCCCCTCCCAGAGATCGACCCAGCGCACGAGGCCCGCCCGGTCGTCCCAGATGACGCCCTCGGCGAGCTCGTAGGTGGGCGGAGTCGCTGCTTGTGCGGGGTACTCGATCATGGCTCCCGTGCCTCGATGCCGTCAGGACGCGTATGCGATAATTCAGCATGTTAGCTCAGTATTCAAACTAATGGAAAAGGTCAAGGATGACCCTGAGAAGCGCCGAGTGGTACGCCGGATCCGATCGCAATGCCTACATCCATCGGGCGTGGATGCGCCGCGGCAATCCCGAGGACTCCCTCGACGGCTCGAAACCCCAGATCGCCATCGCGAACACTGCGTCTGATCTGACCCCCTGCAACAAGCACCTCGACGAGGTCGCCGAGTCAGTCAAGGCCGGCATCTGGGAGGCCGGCGGGGTGCCCTACAACCTGCCGGTGGTCTCGCTCGGCGAGACGCAGGTCAAGCCCACCGCGATGCTGTGGCGCAACATGGCTGCGATGGCCATGGAGGAGATGTTCCGCGCCAACCCGATCGATGGGCTGGTGTTGTTGGGCGGCTGTGACAAGACGATTCCCGCGCTGCTGATGGCCGCGGCATCCGTGGACCTGCCGGCCGTGGTCGTGCCGGGCGGGCCGATGCTCACCGGTCACTTCCGTGGCGAGGCACTGGGCTGCGGCACCGACGTGTGGCGTCTCAGCGAGGAGGCCAGGGCGGGCACCATCACCAACGGGCAGTTCCTGGCATCCGAGCAGTCGATGATCCGCTCCAAGGGGCACTGCAACACCATGGGCACGGCCTCGACCATGGCCGTCGTCGCCGAGGCACTCGGGATGACCATCCCCGGCTTCGCGGGAACGCCCGCCCCCGACGCGCGCCTGCTCTCGCTCTCACACGAGACCGGACGCCTGATCGTCGACATGGTCGTCGCCGATCGCAAGCCCAGCGACATCATGACCCGCGACTCGTTCCTCAACGCGATCATCGCGGTCGCGGCCGTCGGCGGCTCGACCAACTCGGTCGTGCACCTGCTGGCCATCGCCGGTCGGCTCGGCGTCCATCTCACTCTCGATGACTTCGACGCCGCGGGCGCGGGCGTTCCCGTGATGGCGAACCTGCAGCCGAGCGGCACGTACCTGATGGACGACCTGTTCCGGGCCGGCGGGGTGCTGGCGGTGCTCGCGCAGGTGGGGGAGCTGCTGCATCCCGAACCGATCACCGTCACGGGATCGCCCCTCGTCGACTACCTCGCCGACCGACCCGTGTACGACGACACCGTGATCATGCCCCGCGATGCTCCCCTCATGGCCAACGCCGGCATCGCGGTGCTGCGGGGCAACCTCGCCCCGCGCGGCGCTCTCGTGAAGCCCGCCGCCGCCACCGCCGAGCTGCTGCAGCACACCGGCCCGGCTGTCGTCTTCGATTCGATCGAAGACATGCGAGCCCGCATCGACGACCCCGACCTGGATCTCACGGCCGACTCCGTACTCGTGCTGCGGGGCTGCGGCCCCAAGGGCTACCCCGGCATGCCGGAGGTCGGCAACATGCCGCTGCCGCGCAAGCTGCTCGAGGCCGGGGTGCGCGACATGGTGCGCATCAGCGACGCGCGCATGAGCGGCACCGCCTACGGAACTGTGATCCTTCACGTCTCCCCCGAGGCCGCCGCGGGCGGACCGCTCGGGCTGGTGCGCACCGGTGACCTCATCACCGTCGATCTCGCGAACCGCACCCTGTCGATGGATGTGCCCGACGACGAGCTCGCCGCGCGTCAGGAGTCGGCCGCGACCCGGGCTGCCTACGCCGCCCCGACGCGAGGATGGGCCAAGCTCTACGTCGATCACGTGATGCAGGCCGACACCGGCGCCGACCTCGACTTCCTGGTGGGCGGCAGCGGAGATCGGGTGAGCCGTGAATCCCACTGACGTCGCGCCCCGGCGGGCGATCGTGACGGGCGGATGCAGCGGCCTCGGCGCCGCGTGCGTGACGCGACTGCGTGCCGACGGCATCGAGGTGCTCACGCTGGACGTGGCGCCCGAGGCGGACATCCGGGTCGACATCACCGACACCGTCGCGGTTGGGAAGGCAGTCTCGGCCGCGGGACCCATCGACATCCTCGTCAACAGCGCCGGCATAGTGGGCCCCAACAAGCCCCTCTGGGAAGTGGACGTCGACGACTGGAAGCGCACGTTCGACGTCAACGTCGTAGGGCTCTTCGCGGTGACCAAGGCCGTGATTCCCGGGATGATCGAGCGGGGGTGGGGTCGCATCGTCAGGATGGCGAGCATGGCAGGCAAGGACGGCAACCCCAACCTGTCGGCCTACTCCGCGAGCAAGGCCGCCGTGATCGGGCTCACGAAGTCGCTCGGCAAGGAGCTGGCCAAGACCGGAGTCATCGCCAACGCGATCGCACCCGCCGTGATCGAGACGCCCATGAATGCGACGACCTCCCCCGAGGTGCTTGCCCACATCACCTCGCTCATTCCGATGGGCAGGGTCGGCAGGGCCGAGGAGGTTGCCGCGCTCGTGAGCTGGCTGTGCTCGGACGAGGTCAGCTTCTCGACCGGCGCGGTCTACGACATCAGTGGGGGTCGCGCCACGTACTGACGCGGCCTACTCGGCGGGACCGACCGGTCCGGTCCAGGGGAGGTTGTGGTCCCGTTGCGCGAGCAACTGGGCGCGCACTGTCTCCATGGTCTTCAGCACGGCGATCGTCGCCGACATGGGATGGATCGCATGTTCCACCTCGCCAGCCAGGATCGCCTCACCGGCGGCCCGGAACATGGGCACGTACCCGGCGCCCTCCTTCTCGAACGTGTACTCCTCGATCACGGGCGGACGGGGCGGGTCGGCCGCCATGTGTCGGAACGCGGGCGGCGAGAACAGCGGCTCGGCGAAGTCGATGCTGCCGGTCGTGCCGCCGAGGTATCCGCGAGGGGGAATCGAGTAGGTGATGGATGTCGTCAGCTGGGCGATCGCGCCGTTCGCGAACGTCAGCGTGATGCCCTCGAAGTAGTCGACGCCATCGGCACGGGTGTGGCCGACGCAGCTGATCGACTCCGGGATGCCGAGGAAGAGTTGTGCGAGCGCGATCGTGTAGACGCCCATGTCGTACAGCGCACCGCCGCCGAGTTCGGGCACCCAGAAACGCTTCGGTCCGTTCGTCGGCACCGGGTAGCCGAGTCCCGCCTGCACGATCATCGGTGTTCCGATGGCGCCGGCAGCGACGAGCTCCTGGGCCTTGCGGATGCTCGGGCTGAACTTCATCCACATGGCTTCCATGACCAGCACACCGTGCTCCCGCGACAGGCGCTGGAGCTCGCGTGCCTCGTCGGCCGTCATCGTGAGGGGCTTCTCGCTGAGCACGTTCTTGCCTGCCGTGATCGCCTCGCTGGCGTAGGCGAAGTGCGTTCCGTGCGGTGTGCCCAGGTAGATCGCGTCCACCTCCGGATCCGCGCAGAGGGCGGCGAAGTCCCCGTAGTGGCGCGGGATGCCGTGTTCCGTTGCGAACCGGGCGGCTGAGTCGGAACTCCTCGAGCACACAGCGACGACCTCTGCGTTCTCGCACAGCGTGAGGTCCCCCAGGGTTCGCAGAGCGATACCTCCGGTGCCGACGATCGCCCAGCGTACTGTCGTTTGTGCCATGGTTGCGAACCTCTCCTCGAGAGACAGCGGCCTCACTGTCACAATCAGACAGTTTATGGTGTGAAATCGACTAAAGCGCGGGAGGGTTGATGGGCCCGGATTAGTGGCGAGACGTCATTGCTTAGACGTCACATGTATGATCTACTACGTATACCGTCACCACCGGCGGAAAGTCGTCAACGACGTCGACCAGAAAGGCACGCGACATGTCATCACAGCATCGCCGACCGTTCACCCGAAGCACCCGCATCCTTGCCGCCACTGCATCCCTCGCGGTCGCCGGTCTGCTGGCGGCCTGCTCGGGTGGCTCAGCAACAGTGAACTCGGATTACGGGTTCGCCACAGCGGAGCAGGTACCCGACTCCACCATCACGATCTGGGCTGACGCGACGCGCCAGCCGGCGGTCGAGGCCTTCCAGGCCGCTCACCCGGAGATCAAGGTCGACCTCGTCGTCGACGACGGCTCCGCCGGTGGCTCCGCCACCTTCCAGACCAAGATCGCCCTGGCCGACCAGGCCGGCGATGGCTGGCCCGATGTGGTGTTCTCCACGCAGAACAACGACGCGTCGTGGGCATCCAAGGAGACCAACGGCGTGCAGGCGTTCGCGGCTCCGCTCAACAAGGGCTACCTCGAAGACAGCTTCCTCTCTGGCTTCACCCCGAGCGCGCTCGACCCGGTGACCGTTGACGGCACCGTCTACGGCCTGCGCAACGACCTCGCCCCCGTGCTGTTCTGGTACAACAAGGCGCTGCTCGACCAGTTCGGCTACGACGTTCCCACCACCTGGGAGGACTACTCGGCCCTGAGCGACAAGCTCGCCGCTGAGCACCCCGGCTACTTCCTCGGTTCGGTCGGCGACTCGTTCGTGGGCACCTACGTGTACTACTTCTCGGGTGCTGCGCCGATCTTCACGCTCGACGGAACCACGTTCCACTCCGACGTGAACGACCCCAACTCGAAGAAGGTCACCGACCTCATCGACCACATGGTCGCCAACGGCACCCTGATTCAGGACAGCCTCTTCAGCGCCGAGTTCGTCGCCAAGGCCGACCACCTGGTCGGGATGCCCGGAGCCGCCTGGTACGCCGGCGCTCTGTTCCAGAACCCGGACAACGTGAACGCGACCGCCGGCCAGTGGGGCGCGGCTGACCCGCTGTACTGGGATGGCGAGGACAAGGTAACCGGCAACGTCGGTGGTGGCGTCTGGTACGCATCCAGCCACTCGAAGAACCTCGACGCGGTCAAGACCTTCCTCGAGTTCATCGTGAGCGACCCGTCGACCGCAGGAACCGGTGGCCTTCCGGCCTACCAGGCCGCGGCTGACACCTGGCTCGCCGACCAGGCCGCGAGCGGCTTCTTCGATGGCGACTTCAAGTCGGCCATGAGCACGGCGGCCTCGAGCGTCTGGAGCGGATGGGGCTACCCCAACTTCAGCGTCGAGACGGCCTACGCCAAGGTCATCGTGCCCGGGCTCGCTGCTGGCAAGACGGTCGCCGAGCTCGCCGACGAGTGGCAGAAGGAGATGGAGAACGAGGCACAGGTCGCCGGCTACACCGTCGGATAGTCCGTTCCTCGTCACGAACCCTCTTTCTCCACGGAACTGATCACATGAGCTCCAACGCACAGCTGGCTGCCGGTCCCACCAGGGGCCGACAGCCGGCCGGCGCTTCACCGCGTCGCAGCAAGCCCACCAGTTCACAGGCCCGGGTGGGGGTGGCCTTCTCCAGCGGCTACACCCTCTTCCTCCTGGTCTTCGGAGTCCTCCCGACTCTCTACGCGATCTACCTCGCCTTCACCAAGGCCAACGCCTTCGCGGGCGTCGACAACTTCGTCAGGGTCTTCACCGACTACCGCTTCCTGCCGGCGGTCGGCCACGTCGCCCTGTACGTCGCCGTGTGGGTCGCGAGCCTCATCGTGCTCGTCGTACTGCTCGCCCTCATCGTGCACGCGATCCGCGTGCGCTGGCTGTCGACGACATCCCGGTTCATCTTCTACATCCCCGGTGCACTGGCCGGTGCCTCGAGCGTGATGCTCTGGCTGTTCATCCTCGACCCCAGTGTCAGCCCGGTCGCCTTCCTGCTGAAGGCGCTTGGCAACGACTCCTTCGTCGACACGGTGCAGGTCAATCAGCTGCCGTTCGTGCTCGCGATCATCGCCTTCTGGACTGGCGCCGGCGGGTGGATCGTCATCATGTACGGGGCGCTCAACAACATCAGCCACGACGTCATGGAAGCGGCTCGGATCGACGGTGCTGGTCCGCTCGCGACGGCGTGGTACATCCAGATTCCGCTGCTGCGCAAGTGGATCTCGTACATGGCGATCCTCTCGCTCGCGGCGGGCACCCAACTCTTCGTCGAGCCCCGCGTGCTCTCCCAGGCCAGCAAGGGTGTGGTTCCACCGGACTACTCGCTGAACCAGCTGGCCTTCCTCTACGCCTTCAAGCAGAACGACTTCAACGGCTCGGCGGCGATCTCGCTGGTGCTGCTGGTCGTGGCACTCGGCCTGTCAGTGTTCTTCGTCTTCCGAGGGGGCCTCTTTGAGCGCGATTGATACCGGCGCGCGCACCGGATCCTCGAAGCCCCAGCAGTGGTTCGGGCGCGGGATCGCCGGACTCGTGGTTGTCGTCTTCACCCTGTTCTTCATCGTGCCGATCGTCTGGCTGCTGCTGGCGCCCACGAAGAACGGCCGCGAGCTGCTGCTCGGCGCCCCGTTCTCCGTGGGTGGACTCACCCAGCTGGGCGAGAACTGGCACAGCCTGATCACCTACCAGGACGGCATCATCTGGACCTGGTTGGGCAACTCGGCTCTCTACTCGCTAGGCGCGCTGGTGCTCACGCTGCTCATCAGCATCCCAGCCGGCTACGCCATGGCGCTGACCGAGTTCCCCGGTCGGCGACTGCTGCTGGCGACGACGCTGATCGTGATGCTCATCCCGAGCACGGCGCTCGTGCTGCCGATCTTCCTCGAGCTGAGCGCCGTGAAGCTGATCGGTTCGCCCCTGTCGGTGATCCTGCCGTTCTCCTTCTTCCCGTTCGGCGTCTACCTGACCTACATCTACTTCTCGACGAGCGTGTCGCGCGATCTCCTGGATGCCGCGCGCATCGACGGGGCGACTGAGCTGCGGGTGTTTGGTCAGATCGCGATGCCGCTGGCAACCCCCGTCATCGCGCTCGTCGGCTTCTTCAGCTTCGTGGGCAACTGGAACAACTACTTCCTGCCCTACGTGATGGTGCCGGGCCGTAAGGCGCCCGTGCAGGTGGGTCTGGCCGAGCTGCTGTCGAACGTGCCCCAGTTCAACCCGACGAACGCCGCATCCACCACGATCGACCTGCCGACGCTAGCCCTGGCCACGGTGGTGAGCGTCGCCCCGGTGCTGCTGATCTTCCTGTTCTCCCAGCGCTTCCTCGTCTCGGGGATGACCGCCGGCGGTACCAAGGAGTGACCCGGCGGTTCGGAATGGTGTGCCGCCTCCATCCCGACAAGCGGGCCGAGTACCTCGAGCTGCATTCGGCGGTGTGGCCGGGGGTCGAGGCGATGATCACGGAGTGCGGCATCCGCAACTTCACGATCTTCGTGCGCGGCGACGTGCTGTTCGGCTACTACGAGTACGTCGGCGACGACTACGAGGCCGACCAGGCCCGCATGGCGGCCGACCCGGTGTCGCAGCAGTGGTGGTCTCGCACGGATCCCTGCCAGTTCGGCTTCGACGATGACGCGCCCGAGGGCGCGCGCTGGCAGGAGCTGGACGAGATCTGGCACCAGGACTGAGCCCGGGCAGCGGACTGCGCCCCGGTGGTCTAGTCGGTCGGGCGGCGGTCGGTGGGTCGGCGCCGCTCCCAGGCTCGCGCGATGTGGTCGTGCATGGCACGCGACGCGGCCTCTGAGTCACCGGCGGTGATCGCATCCAGAATCGCTCGGTGCTCTTCGAGGGTGAGCTGCACCGCCTCGGGGCTCGCGGTGCCGGTGAACCGTCGGCTCACTCGGGCGCGCTGGAACAGGATCTGCGTGATGTTCGCAGCCAACCGGTTGCCCGACTGCTCCATCACCAGGTAGTGGAAGCGGGCGTCCGCATCGGCGTAGGCCTCGATGTCGTTCATCGTGCGCTCGGTCTCCTCGAACGCGCGAGTGAGGTCGGCGCTGCGCTGCGGGTTCTGACGAGCGGCGGCGGCGGCCGCCATCGATGACTCGAGGCTTCCGCGCACGATCGAGAGCTCGTCGAGCACGTCCAGGGTGTCGTCGTGATCGACGAGGGCCGACAGCACGATCGGGTCGAGCACGTTCCAGGCGGTGGGCGCGTTGACTGTCGTTCCGCGGCCCTGGGCGACCGTGACGAGACCCTTCTCCTCGACCCGCTTGACCGACTCGCGGATGACGGTGCGACTCACGCCGAAGCGCTGGCTGAGGGTGCTCTCGGGCGGAAGCGCATCGCCCGGGGCGAGCTCGCCGGTCACGATCGCGGCCACCAGGTCGGACACAACCGCGACGCCCAGCCGGGCGGGCGGAGTGCGAGTCGCCGAACCTCCGAGAACCGAGTTCCGCACGGGAACGTCAGCAGCGTGGTCGGTCATGCGTCCCAGTGTAAGGCCCGGTCCCCGCTCAGCCGGGCAGGGACGACGGGTCCTCTGCGACCATGCGCAGGCCAGCGCGCTTGGGGCGAACGTGGGGTCCACCCTGCACGAGCCACGCGCCACCGGCGGTACCGCGGGCAGCGATCGCGTCTTCGTCGATCGTGAGCCCGGCTCCGGGCCGATCCCCAAGAACGATGCCGCCGTCGGCGTACTCCATGTCGATGTCGATACCGAAAGGGCCGCCCAGGTCCTGCACCTCGGCGGAGAGGTGGTTGGGCACCGCTGCGGCAGCGTGGGCGACCGACGCGTTGGCTGTGAGGCCCACCGGACTGATGGGAAGGTCACGGCTGTGGGCGGCGTAGGCGACCCGCAGGAAGTGGGTAACACCGGCCGGGCTTCCCGCTTGAGCAACGTCGACCGCTCCTGCCTCGAAGAGCGGAAGGTACTGGTCGAGTCCGGTCAGGTTCTCGCCGGTGGCGACGGCAGCCTTGATCGAGCGGGAGAGGCGGGCGTGCCCCGCGGCATCCCAGCGCCGCAGCGGCTCCTCGATCCAGGTGAGGTCGTGCACCGCCTCGACGGCGGTCACGTGACGCACGGCCTGCTTGAGATTCCAGGATTCGTTGGCGTCCAGCATGAGGGCGGGGTGGTCGGCGTTGCCGCGCAACTCGTCGGCGATGATGTGCAGCCGACGGATGTCGTCGGCGACCACCCGGCCGCCCTTCAGTTTGCCGGCGGTGAAGCCGCGTTCGGCCATCGTGCGGTAGAAGCTGGCGAGCTGGTCGTCGTCGAGTGCGATGTCCAGTCCCGAGGCGTAGCCCGCGACGAAGCGGTCGCCGCCGCCGAGCAGGCGCCACAGCGGTTCGCCGGCGAGCTTGGCCTTGATGTCCCAGAGGGCGGTGTCGAGAGTTCCGATGCCACTGTAGGTGGCGCCACCGTGACCGGTCTTGAAGACGCGGGCGAGCATCCGGTCGTACAGGGCGGAGACGGCGCGAGGGTCCTGGCCCTCGATGGCCGGGAAGAGTCGCTCGATGTCATGGTGCGAGCCGGTCGCGACTCCAGTGACGCCCTCGTCGGTTTCGAGAATGACGATCGGCACCTCGGTGACACCGGACTCGATGAATCCGTTGACATCACCGACGGGACGTCCCCAATCGTGGAAGCTGCGAAGGCAGCGGTACCCGGTGATCTTCATCATCGCCCTTGACGTTTAGACAGTTGCGGCATTCAGTCGCTTCAAACAGCATACATCACACGTTCGACGTAGCATCAATCAGATTGTACGATGAAACCGACGTGACGAGGAGGTCGTGATATTCGCAGCACCACACTGGGCAGAGCGCCCGCGCTGAGTGAGATCGGCCTCGGCACCTCCACCTTCGGCAACCTCTACCGCGAGACCACCGACGCCGAGACGGTCGACGCCGTCGATGTCGCGTGGGCGGGCGGCGTTCGCTACTTCGACACCGCTCCGCACTACGGGCTGGGACTGGCCGAGCGCCGACTCGGTGCCGCGCTCGCCGGCCGACCGCGCGACGAGTTCGTCGTCTCCACCAAGGTCGGTCGCGCCCTCGTGCCAACACCGGAGAACGCGCATCAGCTCGACGATGACGGATTCCACGTGCCCGCCGAGTACCGTCGCGAATGGGACTTCAGCCGCGACGGCATCCTGCGCTCGCTCGAGCAGAGCCTGACCCGCCTCGGGATGGATCGGGTGGATGTGCTGTACCTGCACGATCCCGATCACCACTGGGAGCAGGCATCCACCGAGGGCATCGCGACCCTCATCGAACTGCGCGACCAGGGCGTCGTGCGGGCGATCGGCGCCGGCATGAACCAGTCGGCGATGCTCGCCCGGTTCGTGCGCGAGTGTGACGTCGACCTGGTGATGCTGGCCGGCCGCTTCACCCTTCTGGATCAGGGCGCGCTCGACGACCTGCTTCCTGTCGCCCTCGAGCGCGGCGTCGGCGTCGTCGCCGCGGCGTCTACAACTCGGGGCTGCTCGGGCGAGCCGTCGTTCCGGATGACGCGCACTACGAGTACCAGGCCGCACCCGCCGGGCTGCTCGCGCGCGCCCGCGCTATCGCCGAGCTCTGCGGCGCTCACGGCGTGACACTTCCGGATGCCGCCGTGCAGTTTCCGCTGCGTCATCCGGCGGTCGTGTCTGCCGTCCTGGGCGCGCGCAACGGAGAGCAGATGCAGGGTGGACTCGACCGGGACTCGGCACCGATTCCGGATGCCCTCTGGCGCGACCTCGAGGCCGCCGGATTCATCCCGTCGCTGGCATGAACGGGAAGCCCGCCATGATCATTGACTCGCACCTGCACGTCTGGGACCCGTCCCGAGCGAACTACCCCTGGCTGGACGACGGGTTGGGATCCGTGAACCGCGCCATCTCGTTCGACGAGATCGCGCCGGCGCTCGCCGAGCGGGGCATCGGCGGAGCGGTGCTCGTGCAGGCGTCAGACAACGCCGAGGACACCGACGTGATGCTGGCGGTTGCCGCCCGGCAGCCCGCGGTGCTCGGGGTGGTGGCCTGGACTCCGCTCGACCGGCCGGGGCAGGTGGCACTCGACCTTCAGCGCCTCGGGGCGATCGTGGTCGGTGTGCGCAACCTGGTGCACGAGCGCGAACGCGAGTGGGTGCTGCAGCCCGCCGTGGGTGACAGCCTCGAGCTGCTGGCCGCCGCCGGTGTGCCGCTCGACTTCCCCACGGCAGATTACGCGGCGCTCGCCGACATCGCGACGCTCGGTGAACGGTATCCGTCGCTCACCATCGTGATCGATCACCTGGGCAAACCGCCCATCGGCCGTGACGAGGCAGCGCACGTCGAGTGGCGCGCCTTGCTCGCCGAGTGCGCCGCCAACCCTCGCACAGTCGCGAAGGTCTCAGGCCTGTACGCCTCGGTGGGCCCGCTCGACTCCTGGACCGTGGATGCCGTGCGTCCCTTCGTCGAGGACGCGCTCGACCTCTTCGGCGCGGACCGCCTCCTGTACGGGGGCGACTGGCCGATCTCCGAGCTCGCCGGCGGCTACGCGCGCACATGGGATGCGGTCACTGGCATCCTCGACTCGCAATCCGCCGAGGTTCGCGCCGCGATCCTGGGTGGGACCGCGGCACGCGTCTACCGTTTGGGCTAGACCGCATCCGAGGTCTGTGGGCAGGATTGCCTCATGGAACAGTACTTGTGGGTGCTGAAGAGCACCGAGCGCGACCTCATCCGCGAGCTTGAGCCCGAGCGCCTTGCCCTGCTCGACGAAGACGGTCTCATGGAACTTCACAAGCGCGTGCGGCGGGCGCGCAACAAGCACTCGAAGAACTATCGACGGGGCGCAGCATCCGGTGTCACCGAGGTCGGCGCGCGCGGTACTGCCGCATCCAAGTCCGACAAGTCACGGGCACGCGCGTACGTGTTCGAGGAGGCGCTGTCCATCGTCAGTGGCGAACTGGCTCAAGTGGCGCACGACGCCGCAGAGGCCCTCAAGGATGAGCGGCTTGCGCGGGCCCGGGCCGGCAAGTCGACCGGCCCGGAATCGGCGGGCACCCAGGATGGCACGGTGGGTGCCGGACGCATCCGCTCGCACAGCAAGACGACCGGCGGCGTGAAGCGCGACGCCTCGAGTCGGGCGCAGGGCGCGAAGCGTCAGGCGAAGCGCGACGGTCGCTAGCCCTTCCTGAGGGCGCCCGACATCAGCTCGCCGAGGCAGCGATGACGCGCTGGGTCTGCGTGCCCAGTCGCGTGATGCTGAGAGTCATGACCTCGCCGCCGCGCAGGTAGGTGGGCGGCTTCTGACCCATGCCCACACCGGGGGGAGTGCCGGTGTTGATGAGGTCGCCGGGCTCGAGAGCCATGAACTGGCTGAGGTAGTGCACGATGAACGCCGGACTGAAGATCATCGTCGCGGTCGACCCGTCCTGCCGCCGCCTGCCATCGACGTCGAGTGTCATCCTGAGGTTGAGAACATCACCCACTTCCTCAGGAGTGACGAGGTAGGGTCCGGCGGGGTTGAATGTGGGCGCCGACTTGCCCTTCGACCACTGTCCGTTGCGCTCCATCTGCCACGCGCGTTCGCTCACGTCGTTGACGAGAACGTAGCCGGCGATGGATGCAGCGGCCTCCGCCTCATCGGCAAGGTACGAGCTGTGCCGGCCGATGACGATGCCCAGCTCGACTTCCCAGTCGGTCTTGGTGGCCCCGCGCGGGATGAGCACGTCGTCGTCGGGCCCGATCAGGGTGTTCGGCGACTTGGTGAACAGGATGGGTTCGGTCGGTACAGCCTGGCCGGTCTCGGCGGCGTGGTCGCTGTAGTTGAGTCCGATGCAGAGAATCTGGTGCGGCCGGGCGATCGGGGCACCGAATCGTCGACCCGCGACGGGCTCGGTGCGTCCGGCGCGCACGCGGTCGGCGACGACGTCACCGAGGTTCGCCAGGGCTCCGGGGGCGAAGAAGTTCTCGTCGTAGTCCCCCACGACATCGGACAGGTCGACGACCGTGTCGTCGTCGACGAGCACTCCGGGGCTCTCTGAACCGGCGGCGCCGATGCGGACAAGTCTCATGACGTGCTCCTTCTGATGGCTTGTGGTGCTAGTGGGTCGTAGAGGATGACGTCATGCCGGCCGCAGGCGCAGTTCCTGCATTCCCCCGTCGACGGCAATGGATGTTCCGGTCGTCGAACCGGAGCGTGGGCTCGCCAGGTAGGCAACAGCGTCGGCGATCTCCTCGGGAGCAACAAGTCGCCCGTGGGGCTGACGCGCTTCGAGGGCCGCACGTTCAGCCGCGGGATGCTCGGCGGTGGCCAGCAGGGCATTGATCCAGGGGGTGTCAGCGGTTCCGGGGTTGACTGCGTTGAAGCGGATGCCTTCCCGCACATGGTCAGCGGCCATGGCCCGTGTCATCGACAGCACGGCCCCCTTTGTCGCCGAGTAGAGCACTCGCTGCGGCACTCCAGCGGTCGCGACGATCGAGGCCACGTTCACCACCGCCGCGCTCGGCGAGACACGAAGGTGGGGCAGTGCTGCGCGAGTGACGCGGGCCATGCCGACGACATTGATGTCCCACACCCGGTGCCACTCGCTGTCGTCGTTCGCAGTGACGTCGCCCTGAGCCCCGACGCCCGCGTTGTTGACGACGATGTCGATTCGCCCGAATGTCTCGACGACCGCCGCCACCGCGCTGACCACCGACGCATCGTCCGACACGTCGACGGCGACGGCGAAGTGCCCGTCGGCTTCGGCAGGCTTCAGATCGAAGACGGCCACGGTGGCGCCCCCCTCGGCGAGTCGGCGCGCGACGGCAGCCCCGATTCCGGATGCACCGCCCGTCACGATGGCGACGAGGGAGTCGAATTCAGCCATGGTCCTGTCCTGTGCGAGGCGGGTTCACGCAATATTCCATCTGTTTGAACGCAGTACTACTATTCGAAATTATGCCACAGACTATCGTGAGCGGAATGAACGCGAATCTTGGACCCTGGGCCAAATCATTTCCGGCGGCGAGCTGGGGGCTCAGCCAGGAGGAGTTTCTGAGCACCTCCCCTCGCCTCTCGCACTTCTCCACGCCCGTGCTGTCGATCGACTCTGCCGCTGCCACGTCGAACGTCGCACTGATGGCAGAGTGGATGAGCGAGCGCGGATTCGAACTCGCCCCCCACGGCAAGACGACCATGGCTCCCAAGCTGTGGCAGCAGGTGCTCGACGCCGGCGCGTGGGGGATCACTCTCGCCACGCCGTGGCAGGTGCAGGTGGCGCGTTCAGTGGGTGTCAAGCGAGTGCTACTGGCGAACGAGTTCGTGGATCCCGTAGCACTGGGTTGGTTGGGCGCCGAACTCGCCGATCCTGACTTCGAGTTCCTCTGCTGGGTGGACAGCATCGAGGCCGTTGATGCAATGCGGGCTGGCCTCCGTCGCGCCGCGCGTCCCGTCGACGTCGTCGTGGAACTGGGCGGTGCGCGCACCGGTGCGCGCACCATTCGCGAAGCACTCGCCGTCGTCGCCGCCGCAGAGGCCGCGCCCGAACTCAGGTTGGTCGGTGTCGGCGGCTACGAGGGTGCGATGGGCGGGTCACGGTCAGCGAAGGACCTTGCGGCCGTGCAGCAGTACCTCTCCGACCTCGTGGACCTGAGCGCAGCCATTCACTGGCGACAGCAACCCATCGTGACCGCCGGTGGTAGCGCGTTCTTCGACCTCGTCGCCGAGGCGCTGACGCCTCTCGTGGGTGCAGCCAAGGTAATCGTGCGATCCGGGGCATATCAATTGCACGATGCCGGCTTCTACCGGGGCATCACTCCTCTGCCCGGGCTGCGATCAGCGATACACGGCTGGTCCCGTGTGCTGTCCCGGCCCGAGCCAGAGCTCGCACTGCTGGACGGGGGAAAGCGCGACTTCCCCTACGACCTCGACATGCCGCGATCCGTACACGGCCCGCTATCGAAGATGAATGATCAGCACGGGTTTCTTCCGATCGCCCCGACGGCCGACGTGAGCGTGGGGGATGTCCTTCGACTCGACCTCTCGCATCCGTGTACAGCGATGGACAAGTGGCGGCTGGTGCCAGTGATCGATAGCGCGGATGCATCCGATCCTGAGGTCATCGATCTCGTTGAGACATTCTTCTAGGCAACTGGAGCGCTCCGGTGAACTCGCCGGGCGCGGACTTCGCCGCAGCACAACTTCCGCCCTCTCCCAGCAAAGGACAACACCATGATCAATCGGCACCAGCCCGCGACGGTTCCCACGCCGGGCGGGCCCTACTTCGACGAGTTCAACCGCGTCATGGCCGAGTACGTGAGCGACCCGTACCCGGTGCGCACCACGATCCCCGTCGCCCTGCGCGGCTTCGACGTGGAGATCGACGCCATCCTGTTCATCCCCGAAGCCGACTAGGTCGTGGGGGAGAACCCTCGCGGTCAGTATGTCGCGGCATACGGGTCCGACCCGACGCACGGGCTCTACCGGTTCGCGCACGGGGAGCGCGGATGGCAGGGGAGCCTGCTCTCGGTGGTCGACCGGCTGTCGGCGCTGGCGTGGCATCCGACCCTGCCGGTCATCTACGGCGTCTCGGGATCGGAAGTCGGCCGTGTTCACGCCTGGAACGTGTCGGGCAGCACGGCCTCGACCCTGACCGACGCGGAGTCGGGCGGCTTGGAGCCGTGCCACGTTGCAGTCTCGCCCGACGGTCGCCGGGTGGTTGTCACCAACTATTCCTCGAGCAACCTCATGGTGTGGGATGTCGCGGCCGACGGTTCGCTCGTCAACGCCGTCGCGCTGCACCTCGCCGGCTCGGGGAGGGACCCCGAGCGTCAGGAGGCAGCCCATCCGCATCAGGCGGCGTTCGAGTCGGGCGAGCTTCGGGTGGTGGATCTCGGCACTGACGCGGTGCGCACCTTCGACTGGACCGGCTCTGCCGAGTTGCGGCTCCGCGCGGCGAAGCTCGGCTCCGAGTTCGCCTTTCCGCTACCCGAGCTCATCGCGGCCACCGATCCGGCGGACGTGCAGCGCTGGGACATCCGCGACCGCGTTCCGATGAAGCAGTGGTCTCAAGGTCGGGTCACCCTCGTCGGCGACGCAGCGCACTCGACGTCGCCCTATGCCGCCTACGGGGCAGGCATGGCCATCGAGGATGGCTACTTCCTCGGCCGCCGCCTCGCTGGCGTGGATCTGTCAGACCAAGCGGCGGTTGAGGCTGCGCTGAAGGCCTACGAGGAGCCGCGCAAGCCCCACACCAAGCTGCAGTCCAACCTCGCCTTCAACCTTGGACGGGTATTCCACCACGCTCCGGCGCCCCTTCGCCCTCTCCGCGATCTGGTCTTCGATCACACGGGGATGCTCCAGAAAGTCATCGGCGATGCGACACCCGGCGAGATCATCGCCCAGCTCGACGAGATCGACCACGCCGAGACCGCGTTCCGCGGAGAGGAAGCGAGTTCCGCAGCGTGATCATCGTGCGTGGATCAGCCCGGGCCCGCTCGGGGATGCGACAAGCTCTCGCCGACGCCGTGCTCGCGGTCGCCGCGGCAGCCGAGCACGACGACGGGTGCATGGTCTACGAATTCTCCGTCGACCTCCTTGACGCTGAAATGATCCGCAATGTTGAAGTCTGGCGTGACCAGAAAGCACTTGACGAGCACATGACGCACGACCATACGATCACGTTCATGGCCGCTGTCGGCGATCTCGTCGATGGCCAGCCGCAGATGGACATCGTCAGCGCCGGCTAACGGCACGGAGTTTCCCACCTCGCCCGTGGCATTGCGGGCGAGGTGGGGCTGGACTCACCCAGCCGCGAGAAAGCGCTACTCAGAATCGATCCAGTGAACTCACCAGCGTCCCACCCGGCACTGATCGCATACTCTAGTGTCTGAGTTAATAATCGGCGGGGGCACACATGGAACCGAAGGCGCGCGAGCGGGGAGTGCGGTCGGACTCGACCCGTAACCGAGACGCGATCCTGGCCGCCGCCGCTCGATGCCTGACCGATAACCCCTCGGCGACCCTGGCCGACATCGCACAGGCCGCGGGTATCGGGCGGGTCACCCTCTACGGTCACTTCCCTTCCCGCAGCGAGTTGCTGACCGCATTGCTCCACACCACCATGGTCCGGGTTGAGACGCAGCTCAGTGCAATTGACCTTTCGGGCAGCCCCTGGGAGGCGATGGATACGCTCGCGACGACCTCGTGGCGGATTCTCAGCGAGGTCAACACCCTCCGCGGCGTAGTCGAGCAGGAGCTACCGGATGCGGCGATGCACGCCAGTCATGATGACCCGAGGGCACGGCTCATCCGCCTCCTTGAACGGGGTCGAGCGGATGGCTCCTTCCGGAGGGATCAGGGAATCGACTGGCAGGTTGCGTGCTACTTCTCGATCCTCCACGGAGCTGCTTCTGAGATTCGAGCTGGTCGGCTGACGGAGGAGGACGTTCAGACGCTTCTTCCCGCGACCCTTCGGTCCTTGCTTCAAGCATCGCCCGAATAGTCGTCGCCATCTCGGCCGTGGCCGTGCTCGGCAGGAGCCGGCCCCCTCTGACCTGCGTCGCTCCGGCCTGCAGAATCGAGTAGAAGCACTGGGCCTGCCATTCGAGGTCCTGGTCCGACCGGAACACACCCTGCTCGCGTCCCTGCGCCAGCAGCCCCTGGATCCGGGCGAGCGGTTCTCGATGAAGACGGCGGAGCTCCCGCGCCGGGATCTCCAGATTCGCGGCGGTGGTCATCCCCGCGATGTGACCGAGCACCCACCATGACGTCGCGACCAGTTGCTCGAGCGACGCGACCGCGGGCGTGGCTGGATCAATCTTCGCCAGCTGCGCATCGACATCGCCCATGAGCCAATCGAACGCCGCCGCGACAAGGGACTGCCTGCTGGGGAAGTGCCCGTACAGGGTCCCTCTGCTGACGCCCGCAGCGGTGGCGATCTCGGCAAGGCTCGCGCTCGGCTTCTCGTTCAATGTCGAGAGCGTCGCCTCGATGATCGCCGTGCGATTGCGAACAGCGTCGGCCCTGCCCCGACGTCCCTGCCGTACCTTCATCGTCTTGTCCTCTTGACTAACTCAAACATTGATGTATATCTTAGCCTCACGAAAGTAAACATCAGTGTTTGAGTTAAAGATCGCTGGCGTCAACCGGACGCCGAGCACCCCGCCTCGAGAACGAGAGAAGGCTGCACGCCATGTCACCCACCAACTCCCCCCGACGCCCTTCCTTCGGGCGCCGTGCCCTCCGAGTCGTCATGATCGCGACGGCCTCGCTGCTCGTCATCGCGGCCGTGTCCGCCATCGGCAGCTCCGCCGTGTCTGCTTCTGAGAAGGCCGCGATCATGCCCTACGGCACCACGGTCCGCCTGGCCGAGGGAGACGTCAATGTCGTCCGAACCGGTGGCGCCGGGCCCACGATGGTTCTGCTCAGTGGCTACGGCACCGCCGCCCCCGCCATCGACTTCGCTCCGCTGATCCGTGAGCTCGACGAATACGACGTGATCGTCATCGAGGGATTCGGCTACGGGTACAGCGACCTCGATGTCGCCGACCGCTCGATCGAGAACATCACGAGCGAGATCCACCAAGTCCTCGACAAACTCAGCGTCAGCACTCCAGTGATTCTGGTGGGCCATTCCGTCGGCGGACTCTACGCGCGCTACTTCGCCAACCAGTATCCCGGTGAGGTCTCGGCGATCATCGGTATCGACCCGATGGCCGCCACCACTTCATCTCTGGAGCGAGGAACCCCCTCCGTCGTCGATGGCCTCGTCAACACCTTGGGACTGATGCGTGTGGCGTCAACCCTGGTGCCTGACCTGATTCAGCCCCCCGGCACCGCCTTCACAGCCGACGAGCGTCGGCGAATCGCGGCGATGACGAACTGGAATTACGGCAACCCGTCGGTCAGCGACGAGTGGAGCCAGATCGCCGCGAACTCGACCAAGGCCAACCTGCGGCCATTCCCCAGCGACCTCCCCGTGCTCGAGATGCTCAGCAGCGACAGCGTCGACACGATCCCCGGATGGCTCGCTCATCACGAAGCCGAACTCGCGACCGTCTCGTCCCATCGACTCGAGGTGCTGGAGGGAACCCACTACCTGCACTGGACGCAATCCCCGGCGATCGCCCGGATGATCGCTGAGTTCCTCGCCACCACCCTCGACCGCTAACCAGACCCCCAAGGAGACCCGCATGTCACGCATTGCTCGGCGCATCGGATCGATCGCGCTCGCCACCACCCTCACGGCAGTCACGTTTGCTGCCATCGCGATCGCTGGGCTGTCCCAGCCCGCTAGCTCCAACGAGGGACGCCAAGGAACCCCAGCAGCACGTCCCGCGCCGGCCAGGACTCCAGCGCCAAATCAACTCGTAGTGGCGATCGTTCTGGGCCAGACGGGTACCGACACGACCGACGCGTTCGCCCCCTACGAAGTGTTCTCGAGCTCGCCGAGTTTCTTCGTCTATACGGTCGCCGCCAGCACGGAGGCTGCCCCGGTTGACGGGAGCATGGCGGTGCTGCCCGACCACACCTTCGACGAGGTGGCCTCGGGAGCCGCACCGACGCCCGACCTCGTGGTCGTGCCCGCGGTCAATGACCCAGCCGACGCCCAGGAGGCGGGAGCACGCGACTTCATCTCTTCGCAGTACCACGCCGGTGCCCGTATCCTCGGGGTCTGCGCTGGCTCACGACTGCTCGCGGCGTCCGGTAGTCTCGACGGACTTCGAGCGACCTCCCACTGGTCGCGCATCTCCGCGCTCACGGAGTCGAACCCCGAGGTCACCTGGGTCACCGGCGAGCGCTTCGTTCAGGATGGACGGGTAACCACCACGGGTGGTGTCACGTCAGGCATCCCGGGCTCCCTCAGGGTTCTCGCGGACATGGCGGGTGACGCGGAGGCGGCCCGGATCGGCAACACCATTCGGTACCCCGGATGGTCGCCTGATGCTTCGACGGCGATGCCTGCACAGGGCTTCGGGTTTGAGGACGCCCCCCTGATCCTTAATACGGTCTTCCCGTGGGGCCGACCCTCGGTGGGTGTCGAACTGCGCGATGGTGTCGGCGAGATAGACGTCGCGTCGATTCTCGCGGTGTACACCTACTCCCAGGCGGCGACGGCAGCGGCCTATTCGCGTACAGGATCGATCACGACCCAGCACGGCATCGAGATTCGTACGGCGACGAGTGTCAGCTCCTCCGAGGTCTCCGTCGTTGCCGGGCAGCTCGGTGCCCCGGGCAGCGAGCAGGGCCTCGATGCAGCGTTCGAGCTGCTCTCCCGCAGCGCCGGTTCCTCTGTCGTTCGCTCCGCGAGCAAGATGCTCGAGTACCCGATCTATCGAGTGACGCCGGAGGTCGCCCCATGGGACAAGCAGGTGCGTGCACCCCTGCTTGTCATCCTGAGTCTTGCCGTGGCCGTCGGTGTTGGCCTGCTCCCGCTCAGCGTCTCCCGCTGGGTGCGCCGGGCCAGAACCTCGGCAACCGCCGGCCAGCCCACCACCGAGCGGGCTGCATCATGAGACGAGGACTGTTCGCGATCGTGGGCGCATTACTCATCACGGCAGTGATGGCATCTCCGGCTGGCGGATCCAACAGCGCGACACCGAGCGACCGGGTTGCGGCTGTTGACCGGTATCTCGTGGAGCAGATGGCGGCACAGCACATCCCGGGGCTGGCTGTCGCCATCACGCAAGGTCAACAGGTGGTGCACGTTGCTGGGTTCGGTCACGACTCCGCTGGCAACCCCGTCACAGAGTCCACACTGTTCCAGGTGGCGTCGCTGAGCAAGTCGTTCACCGCACTGGCCGTTCTCCAACTGGTGGACGAGGGCCTACTCAGGCTGGACGACACCGTCGTATCCCACCTTCCGGAGTTCCAGTTGGCCGACCCGCGCGGTTCACTGATCACCGTGCGTCAGCTCCTCACCCAGACCTCCGGACTCGCGGACTCGACGAACCCCGACTTCAGCAAGTCACAGCCATCGAGCCTGGCCGAGGCCATTGAGAGCATGCGTGATTCCCACCTCGCGGCTGACCCGGGCACACGGTGGAGCTACCACAACCCGAACTACCAGATCGCTGCCCGCCTGGTCGAAGTGGTCAGCGGGGAGCCGTTCGGCGACTACATTCGGCGGCACATCTTCGAGCCCGCGGGAATGTCCTCCAGCGTCACCGAGACGACCAACACCGATGCCATCCCCGGGCTTGCCGACGGCCACATTGTGGTCTTCGGGATGCCCGTGCCAGCGGCCGCGCTGGGCACCTTCGTTGAAGGCTCCGGAGGTGTTGTGTCTACTGCAGCAGACATGGCGCAATGGCTCCTCGTCAACGCCAAAGATGGTCGCGCGGCCAACGGAGCAGAGCTCGTGTCCCCTGAGGGCTTCAGGCAATGGCACACCCCGGGGGGCCCCAGCGGTTACGCGCTGGGTTGGTTCACCGCGGGTCCCGCGGATGCTCCGACTCAACTCGACCATACGGGCAACCAGATGACGTACGGGGCCGCGCAGGTGTTGATACCTGGCCAGGACCTGGGGGTTGCGCTGCTATTCAACAGCAGCTCGATCTTTCAGTCGGACCAGACAGCGATCGGGCGCGGCGTCCTCGCCATCCTCCGAGGCGAGCCGGCACCATCCACGACGTCCGGCTTGCCTTCGTGGGCCGTCGACGCCCTGCTGGGAGCGATCTCGATCGCCGCGCTCATCCTCGGGGCTCTCGCCGTCATCCGCTCGGCCCGCTGGGCACGCCACCACAGGGGCAAGCGAGTGCGACTAGTGCTGGGGTTCTTGCCGTCCTTAGCTCTTGTCGCACTGGTCGCCCTAGTGCCTCTGCTGGCCAGCCTGCTCTACGATGGTCGCAACGTGACCTGGATCGGTGTGTTCTATGGCTGGCCAGCCCTCGCGATCGCGGGAGGGGTTGCGGGCAGCGCGGCTGTGCTCACACTGGCCGCCCGTGTCTGGAACGTCGTTCGGAGCGGTTCGTGGACTCGCTCGCCGGCGAACCCCGCCGCGTCATCCGCGGGAACGGAGCGGGCCGATGTCTCTGTCTCCTGACGTGCGGCGACGGGTCCTGCTCCTCGCGCTGGTGTGCGCTCAGTTCGTCGCGATGCTCGACTCCTCGATTCTCAATGTCGCACTTCCCTCGATGTCCCAGGAGCTCGCGCTCACGCGTACGGGGAGTGCGTGGATTCTCAACGCCTACTTCCTGACGTTCGGAGGGTTCCTTCTCGTCGCGGGACGCGCCGCCGATCTCTTCGGCCGCAGGCGCATGTTCCTGCTCGGGTCGAGCCTGCTCGTCGGCTCCTCGGCGCTCGCGAGCCTGGCGACGAACGAAGCCGTCGTCATCGCGGCCCGAATGATTCAGGGACTCGGGGCGGCGGCGCTGACTCCCGCGGCACTGTCGCTTCTGCTTCTGACGTTTCCGGGGGAGCAGAAGGCTCGCGCCATGAGCGCCTGGGGCGCCGCTTCCGCACTCGGTGGTGCCGCAGGCGTGTCGGTCGGCGGCGTGATGGTGACGGCATTCGGCTGGCAGTCGGTGTTCATCATCACCGGCGCTGTGGCTCTGGCCAACCTCGTGGTCGCGGCCCGATTGACGCCGCCGGATGCGGTGGGCAGTCAACGCTCGTTCGATGTGGCGGGCGCAGTCACCGTGACGGGTGCGGCACTTGCGATCGTCTTCGGAGTGCTTTCAGCTCCGGAGACCGGACTCGTCTCGCTCGAAGTGCTGGGTTCCGCGGGCGTGGCAGTCGCTCTGGTCGTGGTCTTCATCATCGTCGAGCGCCGGGCCGTCGACCCGGTGGTGCCCCTCGACCTGTTTCGCAGCGCGACTGTCTCGGCCGGCGTTGCCGTGAACCTCCTCGGTGGTGCGGCTCGAGTTGCCTGTTTCTTCCTCGTCGCCCTCTACCTTCAGCAGGGGCTCGGCTACAGCCCGGTCCTCGCCGGAGCGGCCATGCTTCCGACATCGATCACTGGATTTGCCGTGACGGTGATCCTCCTCCCGCGTCTTGTCACTCGCTGGGGAGCCACCCGCACGATGATTACGGGATTGATACTGGTTGCGGGCAGTCACCTCTGGCTGGCACGAGGGCCGGTTGCGGGCAGCTACCTTCTCGACGTGTTGCCGGCCCTCCTCCTCGCCGCCATCGGGGTCGCCCTGAGCTTTACTCCGACCACACTGGTCATCACCTCGGGAGTCCCCGCGAGTCGGTCCGGCATCACGTCGGGCATCGCCAGCGGAAGCGCTCAGCTCGGGGGCGCGATCGGGATCGCGGTCTTCAGCGCCGTCCATGTGGCCGCGCAGAACGCCACCGGTGACGCGACGCCCGGTATTGATGCGATCGCGCAGTCGCAGGGCTTCTCCGCGGCTTTCCTGGCTGCGGCGACCACGGCGGCCATTGCGGCGACGCTCGCTGTGATCACCCTCCCAGTGCGTCATCGTCAGAACGCGGCATCCCTCACCCCTGTCGATGAGATACGGCCACAGCGTCGGACCACAGAGTGAGAA
>Ga0208695_1001039_pt1 | contig 24802 bp, 19 predicted proteins | sample AD_UKC111_MetaG_FD_184449 | JGI IMG/M metagenome (GOLD analysis project Ga0208695, IMG submission 184449) | Active sludge microbial communities of municipal wastewater-treating anaerobic digesters from Hong Kong - AD_UKC111_MetaG (SPAdes)... | ecosystem: Engineered > Bioreactor > Anaerobic >...
TTTTCTCCAATAAGTACGTCTGGGGTTATTGAGCCTATGGTTTAATTCACTTTCGGCTGACATTGCAGCCCACCTATGTGAATTCAGCCATCTGATAGTGTTTTTTTAGAAACAGGATAATATTTTTGTACATCTCCAGGCTTTTCCTGTGCGCTGCTGGGAATACTGACAAAAAATATAGACTTCAGGAATGGCAATTTAGCTGGCAGTTGATAAAGCTGGCAGTTGATAAGAGTTGGCAGTTGATTAAGAGTTAAAAACCCCTACTTATCTTCACTTTCTCTCTGATCAGCCGCTTACCTTTACAGGTATTTTCTGTATAGTGCCCCCAGTACATTGTAAAAAAATCTAAATTAAATCTAAAATCGCAATTCTTATCCATATAAATTATATTTAGTTGTAAGACAGTGTTTTGAGGGCACAGGAGTACAGAAATATCATCGGTGAGATAACTATTTCAGCGAGACAGTTTTTCCGTCAGCTATTCTCAAGAGTTATCTTGAAAAACACTTCTGGAACTTGAGCTTTCCTTTTGCTAGCCATCTGGCTTATTCTTATTGTTTTACACTGCTCTCTTTGACGTTAAAACGGGAATAAAAGGTCTTCTTTTAAAACGCATAGTTTCTCAAGTACCTATTTTAGTTTTTAAATATCAAAAAGGTGAGCTCATGAAAATGCGAATTATTCTAATAGCTGTTTTCGTTACTCTGTTAGCTATTTCTTCTCCGGTTTCAGCCGTTGTTCCTGATTTACAGAGAGGCGACGCTTATGATCAGCCGGATAGTTCAGAAACTTCGTATACCTCATCTCTGTCCACCGTTTCAAAATCAAATTTTTCTCTGACTGACAGCAGTAGAATATGACCCGTCTCCGGTGACGTGGCAGAGTACAGTATTAAGATAAACGTTGGGCCTGGTGAATATGATAATATCACTCTTACTAATTATGTAAAGGAGAAAAGCCCCTGGCATACAAAAGCAGATAAAAACCTGGTGATTCTTCCAGGGCAGGGTCTAACTGCAAAGTTCTATTCTGATATGGCGATATATTATGCTCAGCTCGGATACAGCGTATATATCCTGGACAGAAGAGAGGCAAATATTCCAGCAGATGAAGACGATTTCAGCTTCATGAAAAACTGGACCTTTGAAGAACATCTGAATGACACATACAAAGGTATCGATGCTTCAAGAAGCCATACTGCTCTCTTAAGCGGCAAATCTGCTAAAAATATCAAAGTCACAGCAATAGGCCACAGTCACGGAGCACTGCTTCTTACAGCTTATGAGGCAAGCAAATACGATGATTTGCCTCTGGGATCTGTTTCCAAAATAGTGCCAGTTGATATTGTTATTAAGTATGACCCTGAATATTCGGACTTAATATATAATCAGGCACAGGAATTTAATATCATTTCCAGCAGTATCGAAAACGGGATATATCACGGTACCGGAATGGCAGTTATGATGCAGGTAGCCGGCCTGGCATATGCAGATCCGGATGGAGTTTCTCCTATTGTGCCTGAGCTCACAAATATCCAGGTATTCAGGCTCATGGCCAGCCAGACATACAGCCTTTCCTTATATCCGTATACTCCAGACTATCACTACTGGAGCGGAGATCTCAACGGCCTTTATTATGTTAACGAAAGCCAGTTACTCAATCTCACCTTGACAGGGGGATCTATCCCCTTCACGCCGAAGTATATGGATCAATATATGGCTGGTCTGATGGGTAATGTGGAAGGATATGAAATAGATCCTTCAAAAGTAGACTCTCCGGTTCTTTATGTCGGACTCGGAGGAGGATTTGGCGATTACGGGTCCTGGTGGTATGAAAATGAGGCTGGCAAAACAAACAGCAGGGTTACTTCCATGAAATGGAATGACCAGGGGCATGCCAGTCTGTTGATTGATTACAACTCTCCTGAGCTGTGGGCACTTATATATAACTGGATGAAAGACAGCTGAGCATGAAAAAGGAATCGGGTGAATTAAAATACTCCATCTGCTGTACTGGCAGCTCCTGAACCTCAGAAAACAAAATAATAATTAATGGAGAGTTACTGGCTTCTGGCTCATCAGGCTGCAAGCCCTTTTACTCTTCCAATATTTACTCTTCAAAAGGTATCTCAGTAATACTTTGCCTGTATGATTTCTGATGTTCCAGTATAGCAGGACTTATGCATTTGTCGCAAGGAAAGAAAATGCGTAAGCCTATTTAGCTATATGTTTACCTGCCGAAAGCAGGTTAAATAAAAAGAGACAGAAGAGACAAAAAGATTTGAAGCAAAGAGATAATATTAACTCAAAAAGCTTTCAGGAAAAAATACAGCAGAGAAAACAAAATTAGGAGGGAAGGGCTTGAAGCTAAATATAGAGACATCAAAGCGCATAGAGCTGATAGATATCACCCCAGAGGTGCAGGAAGAGGTAAGGATAAGCGGGATACAGGAAGGCGCATGCATTATCAGCACCAAGCATACGACTGCGGGAATAATAGTCAATGAAAATGAAAACGGGCTCAGAGAAGATATCCTGAATTTGCTGAACAGGCTTGTGCCTCCAGGAGCCGGGTACAGGCACGACAGAATAGACAATAACGCTGATTCGCACCTCAAAGCCGTACTGCTAGGATCAAGTGAAGCCCTGCCGGTTGTACAGGGAAAACTGGAACTTGGCACATGGCAGAGTATTTTTTTTGCAGAGATGGACGGCCCGAGGCACAGGACAGTAAATTTAACGATATTAAAGACAGAATAAGGGCAGAAGACCGGAAAACTGCGGAAAAAAGAAGTAAAAAAGAAAATAAAGAAGTAAAAAGTGAGAAAAGTAAGAAGAAAGTCCTTAAAGACTGTCTGAAGAGACTCCCTGAGAAGATCTTTTAGTCTTACTGAAATCATCCAGACGAGTCTGTTTTTTTCTGCATTTCTCGCCCGGAATTTCTACAGGATACTCGCCTGTAAGGCAGCCGATGCACATATCGTTCTTATCACACTCAAGAGCTCTCATGAGCCCGTCAATGCTGAGATACCCGAGAGAATCAGCGCTTATGAGCCCTTCAACCTCTTTTATAGTCTTGTACGAGGCGATAAGTTCCTGCCTGGTTGCCATATCGATTCCCAGATAACAGGGAGCAATAATTGCCGGGCTTCCAACTCTTGCATGGACTTCAGATGCACCCGCTTTCCTGACCATATCTATGATACGTCTGGAGGTTGTGCCCCGGACAATGCTGTCGTCTACAAGAACCACACGCTTGCCTTTGACGTTTTCCTGAATGGCGTTCATTTTAAGCCTGACTGCAGTTTCACGCAGGTCCTGACCAGGAAGAATAAAGGTACGCCCTATATAGCGGTTCTTCATAAGCCCTTCCAGGTACATGGTACCGGATTCCCTTGCATAGCCGATTGCAGACGTGATTCCCGAGTCAGGGACAGGAGAAACAATATCTGCGTCTACATGGTGTTCGCGGGCAAGTTCCCTTCCGATTCTTTCCCTGACCGCGTAGACCAGCTTGCCGTCTATAACGGAGTCTGGCCTCGCAAAGTAGATGAACTCGAAAACACAGTGTGCCGGATGGGGCTCGTTTGTAAGCTGGTGGCTTTCAAAACCTGAGCCTGTAAAGACCATAACCTCGCCCGGTTTGACGTCCCTTATAAGGGTGCCGTTCAGGGTATCGATGGCTACGCTTTCGGAAAAAACTCCATATCCACCGTCAACTTCTCCAAAACAGAGAGGTTTGAACCCGAAAGGATCTCTGACAGCGTAGATTGCGCCATTGATGAAAATGACAAGGGAGTAAGAGCCAACAAGCTTGCGCATTACATTCCTGATAGACTCGATTGGATCGTGCTTTATCAGTTCTTTCACAAGCAGATGGCCTATAACCTCGGTATCGGAATCACTGATAAAAATCCTGCCTTCGTTTTCCAGCTCGTCTTTGAGTACTCGGGCATTAACAAGGTTCCCGTTATGGGCAATGGCAACTGTCCCGCCCTTGAAGTTCAGAATAAAAGGCTGACAGTTTTCAATTTTTGAACCGCCAGTCGTGGAGTAACGGACATGCCCGACTCCTGCGTTCCCGATCAGACGCCCGAGAGAATCCTTGTTGTATACATCAGGTACAAGCCCCATCCCTTTGATAGAGAGCGGGTTTGTGCCATTGTGCACCATTATACCTGTTGATTCCTGTCCTCTGTGCTGGAGGGCATAAAGGGCATAGTAAAGCTTGAATGCGACAGCATTAGACTTGGGCCTGTCGCCAGGGAGGATTATTCCTGCAACCCCGCATTCTTCTTTCAATTTTGACCTCCGGTGCAGGTAAAAAGTAGAGAAAATTGAACAGGCAGGTTTAGTATTTGCACTTTGCCTGCCACTTGTATGTTCTCATGCGGGATGTCTTTCCAAAGCCACATGAAGTACACTGTTTTGTATGCACGTTGAATGAAACGCTGCCGCAGCGCCTGCATTTGGCGTGGGTGCGCTTCTGCCTTTTTCCCATTGATGCCGTACCTTTACTCATTCCTAAATCTCCTGATAAAAATCAATCTAGCATGTAATATTCGGTAATTCGAAGCGATTTCGTTTTTCTGAATTCATCTCAGTCATACAGGTCTTACTGCTCACCGAGGGTAACGATAATAGACGAAGTGCTTGATATAGATTACGGAGATACGTATACGACGTTGTCACCGCGAATAACGACACTGCTGAATTTACTTACGACTTCTCCTTCTCTTAATTCTTCAGCATTGTCAAGCACGAGATTCATGTGAATATCGTATCCTTTCAGCTCGCCCCTAAACTCACGTGCGCCTTTCAATCTAACAATAACGGGTGTGTCCAGTGCGTTGTTCAAAATATCCAGAGGTCGGTTTGCCATCCTTACAATCCCCTTAAAACATTATAAATCAAGTCATTATCTATATCAATATAAATAGTTAATCCAGACTTAAACTGATCGCCGCGCTTAAGAATTTGATTATTTGCATCAAACTCGTAAATACAATATATAAATGTATCGAAGAACTGCCTCCGTTTTAATCTCCAGCATATAAATGGACGCAAAATATAAGAAAATGTCTTTTGAAGGAAAATAAAATGTTGCCGAAATATTTTCATCAGGACTAAAGAAGTACTTCTAAAAATTTTCAATAAATAATCCCTTCAAAAAGCAGTGTTTTAAAAAATATTTGGAGAATAGAATATCTCTAGAATTCAGATTGCTGGAAATCAGTTTCTTCAAAAGCCAAATACATGATAATCTTTATGAAACATAGATAATCCAGGATAAAACAAAAAATGAAAAATCAAAAAGAGGATACAATGACAGAAAAGACCCCGGTGCTCAAAACCCCTGTTGTGATGACTATTGCAGGTTCGGATTCAGGAGGAGGAGCAGGAATTGCTGCTGACCTTAAAACCTTTGCAGCATTTGGAGTCCACGGAACCTGCTCTATCACCTCAGTAACTGCCCAGAATACCACAGGGGTCCTTAATACATTTGACCTTGCCCCTGAAGCTGTTGCAGACCAGATCGAAGCTGTCTGTATGGATATGGATGTTAAATGGGCAAAGAGCGGAATGCTTGCCTCTTCAGAGATAGTAAAAGAGGTTGCAAAGCAGGTAAAAAAACACAGTCTTTCCCTCGTGCTTGACCCTGTCATGGCTGCTGAAGCCGGAGGTAACCTCCTGCGAAAAGAAGCCCTTTCAGTACTTATTGAAGAACTGCTGCCTATCTGTAAGGTTACAACTCCAAATGCCTCAGAAGCAGGCGCACTTGCAGGAATCCCTGTCAAAACCCATGAAGATGCAAAACTTGCGGCAAGGAAAATTGCAGACCTTGGAGTAGAATCCGTAATTGTTACAGGAGGGCATATAGACGCAACCGACCTCATCTATGAATCAGGCTCCGGTAAATTTACCCGCGTTCCGGGAACTTTTGTCAAAGGAGGAACACATGGTTCAGGATGCACTTATTCTGCATCAATAGCTTCCTGCCTTGCCTGGGGTGACAATCTGGAAACTGCTGCAAAAAAGGCAAAATTATTTGTAGAGCAGGCAATCGTGAGGAGCGTACCGGTGGGAAATGGAGTGGACCCTGTAAATCCTCTTGGAAGAACCATTGAAGAAAAAGACCGGTATCTTGCTCTGCAGGATGTAAAAGAAGCAGTTTCAATCCTTGAAGACAGCCCTGAATTTGCAAAACTCATCCCCGAGGTTGGCTGCAACATAGGAATGGCAATTCCAGGAGCCAGAACTTATGAGGATATAGCGGCTGTGGAGGGCAGGATAGTCAGGCACAGAGGAAAGGCATATCCTGTGGGGTGCATTAATTTTGGAGCAAGCAGACACGTAGCAGGGATTATTCTTGCAGCGCTTCGTGCGAAGACTGATATTAAAGCTGCTATTAATGTAAAATATTCTGAAGAAATTCTTGAATCCTGCAAAGAGCTGGGGCTTGGAATCTCTTCTTTTGACAGGACCGAAGAGCCTGAAAACGTCAGCACCATGGACTGGGGGACTTCGGAGGCAGTCAAAAAGTATGGAGGAGTGCCTGAAGTAATCTATGATAAAGGAGGAATAGGAAAAGAACCTATGGTAAGACTTCTCGGCAGAAGTGCTTCAGAGCTGGCAAAACTTGCAGTGGAGCTTGCCAGAAGGCGTGCGTAAAAGTCAAAAAAATTGACAATTCTTCCCTTATACTCTTTTATTATTTTCTCTGTTCTGCTCTATTTAGTCCATAATTTCCAGTTTCAACAACTCATTTCATTTTTATAAAGTATAACGGTGGGCTTTGTAGATCATAGATGAGAAACAGATAACTCTTAAATACATCAAAGTGCGATTTTGTACAGAAACGATGTGTAGGAGATTTTCATGGAGCAGACAAAGATTATCCTTGACGAAAATGAGATGCCGAAGAAATGGTACAATGTACTGGCTGACCTTCCATCTCCAATTGACCCGCCTCTGGACCCGAGAACCTGGCAGCCTATAAGCCCGGATGCCCTTGAGCCTGTTTTTGCAAAGGAACTGATAAAGCAGGAGATGAGCAGTGACAGGTACATCAATATCCCCGAGGAAGTGCTCGAGGTTTACAGGCTCTGGAGACCGAGCCCACTCTTCAGAGCCCACCAGCTGGAAAAGGTCCTCAAGACCCCTGCAAAGATATATTATAAATATGAAGGAGTCAGCCCTGCAGGCAGCCACAAAACAAATACATCAATTGCCCAGGCCTACTATAATATGAAAGAAGGCACAGAAAGACTCACAACTGAAACCGGGGCAGGGCAGTGGGGAAGTGCGCTCTCTCTCGCCTGCAACTATTTTGATCTCGAATGCAAGGTCTATATGGTCCGCTCCAGTTATTATCAGAAGCCTTACAGAAAATCCCTCATGACCCTCTGGGGAGGGAATGTTGTCCCATCTCCAAGCCCGGATACGGAGTTTGGAAGAAAGATACTGGAGGAGCAGCCTGACACCCCGGGAAGCCTGGGGATTGCAATAAGTGAAGCCGTTGAGGATGCAGTAACCCACGAGAATACAAAATACACTCTTGGAAGCGTTCTTAACCACGTTGTGCTTCACCAGACCGTTATAGGGGCTGAATGTAAGAAACAGCTTGAGCAGGTGGAAGAGTATCCTGATGTGGTTATAGGGTGCTGTGGAGGAGGAAGCAACCTCGGAGGAATCGGGCTTGAGTTTATTAAAGACAGGCTCGAAGGAAAGCACAGTGCAAGAGTGGTCGCAGTCGAACCCTCAGCCTGCCCCACCCTGACAAAAGGGGAATATAAGTACGATTTCGGTGACACTGCCGAGATGACGCCTCTTCTCAAGATGTACACCCTCGGGCACAAGCATATACCGCCTGCTATCCATGCCGGAGGGCTTCGATATCATGGCGACTCTCCTATCATAAGCAAACTCTGTGCCGAAGGGCTCATGGAAGCGGTTTCATATGACCAGAAAGCTGTCTTTGATGCAGCTGTCCAGTTTGCCAGGACAGAAGGAATAGTCCCTGCACCCGAATCATCCCATGCCATCCGCTGCGCAATTGATGAAGCCCTTGCAGCCAAACAGGCAGGGGAAGAAAAAGTTATTCTCTTCAACCTCAGCGGGCACGGACACTTTGACATGGCCTCCTATGACAAATATTTCAGTGGAGAACTTGACTGATTTGCAGGAATGAAAAGTATTTGTTAAACTCAAAAATGTGAAAAAATAAAGCCTGAGATACATAAGCAGGAATAAAAGCTGAGTTTTCAGGCCAAAACATATAAATTAAAGGTATAGAACAGAGATGCCTTCAGGCATCTCCATATTTTACTAGTTTAAAGAACTAGCTTAAAGAGAATTTTTTATAACTCAAGAGGTTTTTTGTTCAGTATATAAAGTATCATCTTCTGGTTAAGTTTGCTTTCTCTGGTCATTTTCTCTGCAATTTTGTCGTTGGGGATTCCTTCTACTTTCATGTTTCTGATTTTATTCATTACTGAAGAAGGAACTGTATAATATTCATTTATATCTTTTCTGTGTCCCCAGACATCTCCTTCAAGCAGTTGAATTTTCTGCATTTCTAAAAACATCTTCATGGACCTCGAAATGGTCCGCTGATATGAGTTAGGAAGCTGGACGATTTCGAGTTTAGGACATGTTTCAACAAGCAGAAAAATATCTTTATTTGAAGGCCTGAACGCAAGATGAATCACCTTTTCGTTCGGGTTTAAGGAGAGAATTTCATCTCTCGAACTTACAACTCTTATTTTCATACTATTCCCCAGACCCTAAATTAAGTTAAATACTGAATAAAGTTTATTATACTGCAATATTTAAATATTTTTCTATGTTTTCATGAATGGTTTGTTCGAACAGCAGAAAGGCAGTTGAAAAAAAGAAAGGCATAAAAGCAATATTGAAAAAGATTAAACGAAAAAAACATCATAGAGATTAAAACTTAACTGAGTTTATTAGAATTAAATAACAAATATAAAAAAGAAGTATTGAATACATTCCAGTAATATCAACAGATGAACGAAAATAAAGTTCCAAAATAGAAAAAACTTTTTAAGACCGGGTCTTAAAAAGCTGGCTGTCCACTCTGAAAATAATCCATTAAAGGCCAGAAAATAGTGACCTGTACCAGAAAGTAAAGAAAAAGCACAAATTTATGCTTCAGGGCAGTTCGATACCTTTTCTGCTAAGGATATAGAGAATCATATCCGAATTAAGCTTGCTTTCTCTTGAAAGCTTTTCAGCAATCATTTCATTTGAGAACCTATCAGCTTTTAATTCCTGAATCTTCTCAAGGACATTCTGGGAAACATTGTAGTATTCGTTTATGTCCTTTCGGTGGCCCCATACGTCCCCTTCCAGAAGATTTATCTTCTGCATTTCCAGGAACATCTCTATTGACTTTGAAACAGTCCTTCTGTAAGATTTAGGAAGCTGTATGGCTTCTATTTTAGGACAGGTTTCAGCGAGCATGAATACATCCTTGTTAGACGGTCTGAAAGCAAGGTGGATAACCTTCTCATTAGGATTCAGGGTAGGAATTTCCTCCCGTGAACTAACCACTCTGATCTTCATATTTTATCCCCACTCTTTATTTAAGATCTAAATTATAATTTATTTAAAAATCAAATTTTGTTTACGCATTTACATTTTATATACATATCGATTAGCAGAAATATTATTTAGGGGGTCTGCACCCGAAACGAGTTCTGATAGCGTCAGCGTGTGCCTTCAGACCCTCTTCCTCGGCTAATGCGATTACAGTTTCTTTCAAACTTTCAAGCCCACTCTTGCTGATTTTCTGGATACTGGAATATTTAAGGAAGTGATTTATATTCAGCCCGGAATAAATCTTTGCATATCCTGCTGTGGGGAGCACGTGATTGGTACCGGAGGCATAGTCTCCGACCGGAACAGGAGCATAGTTCCCTATAAAAATCGATCCGGCATTTTTAATTCTGTCAAGAACAAAATCAGAATCTTTCACCATTATCTCAAGGTGTTCGGGAGCAAATTTATTGCTGAAGTCAATGCACTGGTCAAGGGAATCTGTTACAAGAACTGCCGCATTCTCAAGTGAAGTTTTTACAATTTCACTTCTTGCAGTATTTTCTGCCTGAATAAGTACCTCATATTTCACAGCTTCTGCGAGAGTTTCTGAAGTTGTCACAAGCACAGAGACAGCATTCGGGTCGTGTTCTGCCTGAGCTATGATATCCGAAGCAGCCATAGCAGCATCCGCAGAATCATCCGCTATGATAAGTACTTCACTCGGTCCTGCCGGGAAGTCAATCTCGGCAACATCCCTTATCTGCATTTTGGCAGAGGTCACAAAAACATTTCCAGGACCAACGATTTTGTCAATCTTAGGGACAGTCTCGGTTCCATAAGCCATTGCTCCTATTGCCTGCACGCCTCCGAGCTTGAAGACTTTATCTGCACCTGCGACCTTTGCAGCAGCAAGCGTAAGAGGGTGCACAGAACCGTCAGCTCTCGGAGGAGTGCATACTATAACCTGCTCGACTCCCGCAACTCTGGCAGGAATTACAGTCATCAGCACGGTAGATGGATAGGAAGCCCTTCCTCCGGGAGCATAAGCCCCCACACTTTCAAGAGGCGTTGCTTTCTGCCCAAGGATAACCCCTGGCTGAAGTTCCATAAACCAGGTAGTCTCAGGCATCTGCGCCCTGTGGAAAGCCCGGATATTTTCAGCTGCAATTTTGAGGTGTTCAAGCAGTTCAGGACCGATCTCAGAAAGGGCTTTTTCAAACTCTGCCTCGCTTACTTCAAAATCAGCAAGCTCAACTTTATCGAACTTCTTTGTATACTCTCTGAGAGCAGCATCTCCTTTCATGCGCACATCAGAAAGTACGGCGGAAACGGTTTCTCCAACATCTGCAAGCCCGGACCCCCGGGAAATTAAGCTCTGCATTTCAGCTTCCGAAACTTCAGACAACTTTTTGAATAACATTATAACCATCTCTGAGATTACCCGATAAAACTGCATGTAAACTTATTTCGATACTTCAGGAATAAGTCTGGTATAAAGATATAATCTGATATAATCTGCTCTCATTAAATCCCTGATCTCATTTAATATTTTACCCTGGCTCCGGCAGAAAAGAAGAAAAAGTAAGAAAATTGTCCCGCTCGACGAAGGAGAGCAGCCTGTACCAAAAAGATCAAAAAGAAGAGAACAAGCACGTAAAAATGCGAAAAACTTTAGACTTGCTAAAATTCACCTATGGATTGAAAACCGGGTTTTCGGGAACAATGATTAGTATTAACTCAAGCCTGGAACACATTTCTCCAGTATTTTTTCTCTTAATTGCGGTACTGGTTCAGATCTAATGTTTGATTCTGTAAACTCCCGCTCCTGTACCTCGCGGCGCAGGGAAGAGAGAAAACTGAAAGCTATTCTCCGAATTTCGGAATAGATTAAATGATTAATCCAGAACCTTAAAAAATTGAGAGACATAAAAGAAGAGATCAAAAGATCAATAATCATAAACAAAAATCAAAAATCACTGATTGTCCTCTGCCCTTCAGGAGAACCTTTTTCGAGAGGCAAAATATCAGCGACTTCAGGCAGTGCTTCTCTTCTTCCGATCTGCTTGAAGATCCTTTCAGCAATTTTGGGACCCACGAGCGCAGCCACCTTCTCAGGAGAAGCCCCTGCAAGGTCTGCTGTGGACTTAAAGCCTGCCTCATAGAGTTTCCTTGCCCTTACACGCCCCACGCTTCTGATATCGAGCAGATCCATAAGTTCCGGGGCTGCCCCGTACCGTATCCTCTTTTCAAGTTCTGCAGCTTCTTTTGCCCCTTTCAGGCCGAGGAGTCCTGCAAGCTGGGAGGTTACATGCATAATCCACTCGGCAATATCTGCAGTTGCGTGGATATCTCCTTCCCCTATACCAAATTTAAGACAGATCTCGTTTTCAGGTTTCTCATGGATCCAGTCCATCAGAAGAATGGAGGTTTTCACCTCGCCCAGGAACCACTCATATTCGACGATGTTGAAGGAGCTTGGAACCTTCGAGAACTCGCCTGCATGTGCCATTACGTAATCATTAACTTCCTGGTAGTCCTGGCTCCGCATATACATGAGGCGCATATCAGGTGTACTGCAAATAAGGTGCAGCAGGGTAAGTTCGGTAAGGGTTCCGGCTTCCCTCAAGCCCTTTGCTATAAGAGCTGCTGAGAGAGGATCAATATAGAGTCTTGATACGAGTTTTCCGAAAACTGTAGAAACAAGGGTATCGGGATCTTTTTCAATCATCCCTTCCTGCCGCAAAAAGTTAAGGCATTCATCCACAACAGTTGAGAGCCCGAAGTTCGAGTACTGGAAAGCGAAAAAGGTTGCTTCAAGAAAATCCATAAGCTCTTCCCTTGTCCGGGCGAACCCGTTTGAGATCGTTGAAAGTACATGCGTCCTGAGGGCATTTTCCGTCCCCAGCTTGGACCATATATCTTCAGCTCCGACTTCAATGTAATTTTCGAAAAGGAAAACTAACTCCTCATAAGACTTTGCAAGCAGGACAGCTTCTCCGTAGGGGTCAAGCCTTGGCCTTCCTGCTCTTCCTGCCATCTGCTTGTACTCGAGTACAGGTATCGGCTGCATGCCCGCTTCAGAAGAATAGCGCCTGTAGCTCCTTATAATTACACGCCTGGCAGGCAGGTTCAGCCCTGCTGCAAGGGTAGGGGTGCTTGAGATAAGTTTTATTCGCCCTTCCCGAAAACCCGCTTCTACAAGTTCCCTCAGAGGCGTTGTAAGGCCTGCATGGTGGAATGCTGCCCCTGAACGGATACAGGTCGCAAGAACTGATGAAACATCTGTTTCACTGTTTTCCAGAATCTCATCTGCAATACCTGCAAGAGCTTCACGGTCTTCTTTAGACAGGGTTTTTTTAACTGCAGATGCAGCTTTTTTTGCAAACCCCATGCAGTTTTTCCTGCTGCTTTCAAAAACAAGACACTGCCCGCCTTCCCTAATAGTATCAAGAACGAGGTTTATGGCTTCATCTTTTGTAGTCTGCTCAACAGGCTTTTCTCTGCCCTTGCAATAAAAAGTCCCATTATAAAACACTCCTTCCATAAGGTCAGTGGGTCTCCACTCGCTTAGCACAAGATCTGCATCGAGCCAGGCTGCAAGTTCATCGGCATTTCCCACAGTTGCCGAAAGTGCAAGGATCTGGCAGGAAGGGTTCATTCTCCTGAGTTTTGCAAGGGTAACTTCAAGAGTGGGGCCCCTGTCGGGAGAATCAATAAGGTGAACTTCATCTGCCACAACAACCGATATCTCCTGCATCCAGGCAGTCTCGTTCCTGAGCAGAGAATCGGTTTTTTCCGAAGTGGCAACAATAATATCGTTTATGCCGAGCCCTTCGTCCCGCCTGTCGTAGTCTCCTGTTGAGATCCCTACCCTGATGCCCAGCTCGGAAAATTCCTGGAACCGCCTGAACTTTTCGGAAGCAAGAGCTCTGAGAGGTACGATATATAGGGCTTTTCCTCCTGCAAGTATGGATTTCAACATCGCAAGCTCTGCAAGCAGAGTCTTTCCCGAAGCCGTAGGGATTGCAGCAAGCAGGTTTTTCCCTTCAAGCAGTCCCTTTTCAACAGCCTCTGCCTGGGGAGGATAAAGTTCAAGAATCCCGGAATTTTCATAAAAGCGCTTTATTTCATCGGGCAGGTCGAGACTTTCTATCTTCATTGAAAACCAGAAACTCACACATAAGATAAAAAACTATTTTTAGAGCTGATCCCAAAACTCAAAATTGCATCTCAAAATCTCGAATTTGAGATATCAGCCGAGTTCTCAGTAACAAAAAATAATCTTAAAACTCTCACTGTTTGGGAACAAAACTGGTTTTTGGATAGGATCGAACACAATCTCAAAAATACCGTCTTATGATCTGAATATAAGTTTTGTTTGAAGAGCGATTTTGTTTTGTAAATCCAATATTTCAAGCCAAAAATTCAAAGGTCAATAGATTTAGGAAGAGAGTCGAAAAATTAGCCAAAAAATATAATAATTTTTAGAAATATTGAAATATTTCTTTCTTAATATGTGGTGCATAACAGATAATGAGCATTTATGCCATAAACGTGTCCAGAAATCTAAGGAGTATTTTTATGAAATCAAAGTATTGGCTTGTTGTAATTTTACTCATTTTGATACTTTTCACATGGGAAGATAATGTCTACTTAACTTTAAACCCCAACGATAAAACTTATGAACTGACTTTATATGTATTCCCGTTTCATGGAACTTATACCGAGACTGACAGTGATTACAGATTATGGTACTGGGCTTATCCTTCAGGGGTTATCATGGAGAAAACAGATAGCAAACAACCATATATTAAACATATCGTAAACAATGTCTTTAGGGGTGTTAAACTTGTTCAAGTAGATAATTCGAAAACTCTACACGGACATAGAATATATGATCCAACTGCAATAATTAAATTTGTGCCTGAGAAAGGTTAATAATTTGAGCTCATTCCAAAACTCAATTTCAGTCTTAATTATCAGAATTATCCAAGATTGCTTTCATAATCAGATGATTGATTGGTCACTTAAAATACGGGAGCCAAAGAAGCAAATTTTGAATTTTGGGATAGACTCTTAAACAATAATGCCTGTACCGGAACAGTTTCCCTGAAAATACTGAGGTTCCTTTTTTAAGAGAACCCCAGAGCTTTTCATAAGTAGAATAAACGTTTTTTCAAAATCACTTCTTAATGGATCAATCCTGAGCGGAATAATAGTAATTCCCGCTTTCTTTCTGCTCCCGGTCAAGCCTTGAGCCAAGGTTGTTTACGCGGGGGCGCCTTGTTTCTTCATCCCTGCGGAAGGTGATGCCAAGGTTTTTCAGGAACCTGTTCATGCCGCTTTCCATGCTGAAAGGCCCGTGGGCTTCACCGTATACCGAGGGCTCGCCTTCAAAAACCAGAAGCCTCTGGCTGATCATATCTATCACGTAAATATCGTGATCAACCACCATAGCAGTTTTCTGGTTGTTTTCGGCAAAACGGTTGATGACTTTGGTGACCATGGAACGCTGTTCCACGTCAAGGTGGGCACTCGGTTCATCAAGGATATAGAGGTCTGCTTCCTGGGAAAGGCAGGCTGCAATTGCTACCCTCTGCAGTTCTCCGCCGCTGAGGTCTGTAAGAAGGCTGTCATAAATCTTCTCAAGCTGGAGAGGGTTTGAGATTTCAACCTCATAGTAGCTTGTGCCAAATTTTTTTGTGATGCCCCTTAAGAATTCCTGTACACTCACAGGAGTATCGGCTTTAATGTACTGGGGTTTGTAGGATATTTTGACCTCGATTCCGGGATCCCCTTCATCCGGCTTTATTTCTCCTGCCAGAACTTTTACAAAAGTTGATTTTCCTATCCCGTTAGGACCAACTATCCCGAGCACCTCTCCTTCACGCAGGTTTCCTCCTGTAGCTTTGAGGGAAAAACCATCCCCAAACTTCTTTGAGAAGCCGTTGAAAGAGATCATGGACTTAAACTGGGCATCTTCCCTTGGAGGATGAACCTCGAACTTGATGGACTCAGGCCGGATCCTGATATTTTCTTCAGGGAGGTAGCCTTTAAGGTACTGATTTATCCCAACACGCACACTTTTCGGAAGAGTAACCACACCAAAACCTGCGGGTTCACCATAGGCTATGTGGATTACATCTGTAAGCATATCAAGAAGTGCAAGGTCGTGCTCGACCACAAGCACCGCCCTGTCTTTCGAAATTTCCTGAATAATGCGGGCTGCATTGATCCTCTGGTAAATATCAAGATATGGGCTTATTTCGTCAAAGAAATAGAACTGGGCATCTTTTGCCGCACAGGCAGCAATTGCAACCCTTTGCAGTTCTCCGCCGCTCAATTCCGCAATATTTCTTCCGATAACGCTTCTGAGGTCAAGAGAGTCGACAAGTTCATCCAGAACGCCCCTTTCATCGGTTTTCTCAAGCAGCTCCGAAGTCCTGCCTTTGAAGGCTTTGGGAATCAGGTCAACGTACTGGGGCTTCTGGGAAACCCTTACCTTTCCGTCCACAACGTCTTTGAAATAGTCATGAAGCGCAGTGCCGGCATAGTGTTCGAGTACTGTGTCCCAGTCTCCTTTTCCCTTCCCGAAATTGGGGACCAGGGCACCTGAGAGGATCTGGACAGAAGTACTTTTTCCTATACCGTTTGGACCCAGAATACCGGTTACTTTTCCTGTCCTCGGTACTGGGAGCCCGAAAAGAGCAAAACCGTTTGGACCGTACCTGTGTGTTGGCTCCTGCAGAGCTTCAGGAAGCCCTATAATCATGATGGCATCAAAAGGACACTTGTTAACGCATATTCCGCAGCCCACGCAGAGTTCCTCGGAGATGACAGGCTTTCCGTCCGCCTCAAAAACAATGGTTTCATCTCCTGTCCTGACTCTGGGACAGTACTTTTCGCACTCTTTGCTGCACCTTCTGGGCTGGCATCTGTCTTTATTAAGTATAGCTATTCTCATATTAGTCCCCGAAAATAACGTTTTTTGATTGGTGAAAGTATAAATGAATTCACTGGTGTGAGTTAATTATGAAAGCTCATCTTATGAGCTCATATAATAAAGTTCAATTAGTTTATGTGATTCCAGTTATTTTTGCATAATTTTAGTTTTTTATCCCATTTACGAACTGTTTTTGTTATGCAAACCTGAAACCAATATGCTTTTGATATCAAAGCACAGGAGTAATGTTGTGAAGCATATAAAGCGGTCAGGCGTATACAGCAATTAACGGTTATGAAATGCCCGCTCTGGTATATGAACCGTTGGAATGTTCCAGGCATGAATTTCATGGAAAGGAAAACAATAAAATAAAGGCAAAACCAGCGGCAAAAGAGCCCGGACAAAAAGGCTATACTTTTTGTAAAAGCCTTTTTTGAAGCCCGGGAAATGATTATTTTAATTCAGGAGCAGAGTCCATGTCACAAGGAAGAAGTCAATGACTATAAACTCGACATAAAACCAGTCTTTAAACTTGAATTCCTTGGTGTTTATTTTAAGCGGGATATAAATGAGCTTCTGGACGTAATATGTGATTCCGATAACAATCATGAGTATGACGTACCAGATCCGGTCTTCGCCTGTTTCGTACTGGTTAAACATTATGAACCCGGCAAGTATTCCGAGTACTGCAGAAACAATTGTTTTTATAATACCTTCCCTGTGAGCTTTCTGCTTCTCTTCAGGGGTCATTTCCTTGATAAAGCTCTTTTTTTCAGGAGCCTCAACTTTTGCAGCAGCGCTTTCTACTGAAGCCGCTGTAACTTTATCAGGCTCCTTTCTGGACTTTGGGTTTTGTTTACTCAACCTGCAATCTCTCCTGAACGACAATTATCTTTCCCGGGAATATAATGTTTACTGAAGCTAAAAGAGTTAAAGCTGGATTACCAGATTTAAATCATCATATTTAAATTTTTAGAACCAAATTATTAGAACTGAGTTTCAGGACTTAAACAAATTCATTGCTTAAAACATTACCGATCTGATCTATGGATATCGAATCGATTCCTATTGAATTTAAATGTTTTGAAAATTTTGAAGGTCTGTGTCCTCCGGGGTGATAAACAAGGGTAACTTCGGGGTTAAGTTTTCTGACCATAGCCTCAAGCCCGCAGGCGTCAAGGTGGTCGCTTATTTTAATGATAGGATAAGGATAATCTGCCCTGCAGCTCAATACATATTTTTTCACATTCCAGGGAAGCTTGTCAAGGTCCCAGGGAGCCACAACAAAAACCTCATCCTCTCCTCCAGAGTCAAGCCCTGCAAGTTCTCCCGCGTCGTCAAGCATGCTCCGGGTAAGTGCCCTTGTCCTTGCTTCCATGCGGATTGCGCCGTTGTAGCCGAAACCTCTCATCAGTTCAACCGCACGCTGGGCTTTTCCGAACTCATAAGCCCCAAAGGCAACCGGACCGCTTTCAAAAAGGGCGCATTTCATGCTTTCCAGGTCGTCCGCAAAGTGGCAGGACGGATCTTCAGGATCGCCGTAATTGGCTTCGGTGATAAGGACGTCACAGGGAGGAAGTTTGCTGGCGTCTTTAACGTCCCCTGTTACCAGGATTCGTGTTCCCACATCATTTTCCCAAAAAAAAGCAGCTGCACCGGCAGTGTGTTCCGTAGGATAGGTCTTTACCTTTGTCCCTTCGATTTCAATTTCTTCCCCGAGCCCGCATGTGCTGCCCACGTATTTTTTATCGTGCCTGATTTCAAGAGCGGTTGCTGTTTTGTCCGTACAGACCGCCCTGGGAGAGAGCATGGCTGATTTTCCGTGATGGTCAGAGTGAGCATGGGTAATAAGATAAGCATCAGGCTGGGGATGTTTTCCCGGAATACGGGTGGTATCTATAGAAAAGGTGCGTAAATCCCCTGCAAGGTCCCTGAAGCGGATTGAGATATGGGGTTTGAAAGTTCCTCGCGAGTTGCGCTGCCTTAGCGCGAGCACTCCAAGGTCAATTAGTTTTTTAGAAATCACGCCAATCCCTGAGGAAATTACACTTAAGATATTTAAGCTTAGGGAAAGTGACAGAGTAGCCTGAGATTTTCCAGGTTTTCAGGAATAAGCTGATACTTCTTTTCCTTCTTTTCCTTCTTTTCCTGCAGGTTTCTCCTTCCCCATAAACCTGAAGTAACCAAGCCCGATCAGAAAGACCGGATATATGATTTTCCAGGTAAAGCCTGAGACCAGAAAACTCAGAGATAGAAACGCGAGGAATGAAACAACCCACTTCTGCCAGCCAGTCTCAGTTTTCCAGTACGCAATTATGATAAAGCCACACAGGAAAATAAAGTTCTGGTTTACAAGAAGCATCATAGACGTAAGAGGAAACTTGAGAATATAGGTTCCCGTTATCAGAAAAACTGACAGGGCATACAGGCTCAAAAGGCTGGACACCGGGATATTCTTTTTTGAAAGCCTTCCGAATACTGCAGGAAAAACTCCTGTTCTGCCTCCGGCATAGATCAGGCGGCTTGCAGTAAAATTCCATGAACACGCGTTTGCTGCAAGCACCACAATAATGAGCCATATCAGAAAGCCTCCCCCCGGAGTAAGGAGAACCAGACCTGAAAGACCAGCAGCTCCTTTAAGGGAAACACCGGCAGCACTGGCTCCTACGCTTATCAGGGCGAGCAGGACATAGATAGCAGCTACAATAACAAAACTAAGCCAGTAAAGGCGGGGAACATTCTTTTCAGGGTCTTTCATTTCTCCCAGGGAAAAAGAAAGGTTCTCCCATCCCAGGAATGCCCAGAAAAGAAGGGCTGTAACATTCCATACCGTATGTGAGCCCACATTCCCGCTCCCGCTCAGGGCTTCTCTGGCAATTCCCAGCCCTGAACCGAGAAAGTCAAGGTTGAAGATAATAATCAGTCCCAGAAGCAGGAAAAGTACGGTTAAAGCCAGGTAATTGATAAGGGTAATAGCTCTTGTCCCGAACAGGTTTGAAACAAACATAAGGGTTACAAGAAGAACTGCACAGAGGGCTGCTCCAGAATCAGAGAGAGAAAAAAGCTGCCGTATATATTCACTTCCAATAAAAGCAATGGCTGGAAGCCCGAATAAGTAAGAGCCTCCTATAAGGTAAGAGACCGAATACCTCCCCCATGGCCCGACTGCTTTCTCGGCATAGCCTGCAAGGCCGGATGTCGAAGGAAATTTCAGGCCAAGCTGAGAGCATATCTGGATCCGCGGGATGGTAACAAATGCTATAAGCAGCCATCCAAGGATTGCTTCATGGACATTTCCGGCTCCAAGAGCCAGGCCGGGCAGAGCCAGAATGCCTGTTCCTATAAGCATGCAGATTGCAAGCCCTATACCCCGCCTGAGGGAAATTGTTTTTTCAAGTTCAGCCATTTTTATCTCTTGCACTATCTGTAAAACTGTCTCTTACATTATCTTTAAAATTATCTCTACATATCTGTGAAATATTCTGTATATATCTGTTCGCAAACAGGCTTTCGGGTTATCATATGAATCATTAAATACGTTTTTCCCTGCAACTTCAGTAAGAGAAAAGAACTGAACATGGAAAACAAATAGAAAAGATATGAAAAAAAGCATTTATAATAGACGGCAAAATAAAATATATGGAGAGCTGCCCGGTAATCAAAGGATATTACCTCGTGATAGGAGGAGGAAAAATCGATTTTCTTATTGCAGCCTCTACCGTTTTTAGTTGTACTGAAGCTGCTCGTTGTCACTCATATTTAGTCAATGCCCCTTCTCATGATTGTTTTACCAGGCTTCTTCAAAATCAATCTCCAGATACAGAATCTTTATGGTCTGAAATTCTCATTAAGAGCTTTCCTCAGACTGGAATTACACAGAGTTAAAAGTGGGATATCGTGGTTTGAAAGTGCTATGAAAATTAGAAGAGTGGCAGTGACTCATATTTAAATAACCCCCTGTACACATTAAACTAATTCATATATAGAGGGAGTTGAGAAAAAACGATATGTGAAGAGTCAACTGCGTAACTCCTATTCATATCTCTTCACTATAATCCTGGTTCTAATTATACGGTATCTTTCTGTTCACCTTTTTTCTCTATATTATATTCATCCGGTCCCCTGTCTTTTTGATCAAATGGAATCACAAATCTAAAAATACTACCTTCCCCAATTTTGCTTTCAACCCGGATTCTGCCTCCATGCATCTCAATAAACTTCTTAACAAGGGCAAGCCCCAATCCCGTTCCTTCGTGCTCGCGAGTGAGGTAAGGATTCAGCTGTTTAAATGGTTGGAAGAGCTTGTCCATATCACTTTTTGAAATGCCTATCCCTGTATCTTTTACACTGATCTGGACAAATTTATCGAAACTCTGTGCCTCTATTGTCACATCACCTTTTTCTGGTGTAAACTTGATGGCATTACTTGTCAGGTTGTAGAGGATCTGTTTGAATCTGGTTCTATCTGCACAGATCATCTCAAGCTGCGGCTCTATTTTGACATCCAGATGGATCTCCTTCTTTAATGCAAGAGGAACTATTGTTGTTTTAACTTCTGCGATTGCATCAGAAACATAGAACCTTTCGTAGTCAAGTTCCATCTTACCGGCTTCAACCTTTGAGAGATCAAGGATGTCGTTAATAAGATTCAGCAGATGCTTGCCGCCTGTTGAAATATTCTTAATATAAGACTTCTGTTTTTCATTCAGGCTCCCAAACATTTCCTCAAGCAATATGTCCGAAAAACCTATGATCGAGTTCAACGGCGTCCTCAGCTCATGGCTCATGGTGGCAAGGAATTCGTCTTTACTCTTGCTGGCAGCCTCAGCAGCCAGTTTTGCATTCAGAAGTTCTTCTTCAGTCCGTTTGCGCTCGGTAATGTCCCTGCACACGCAAAAACTCAGTTTCCTCTCTCCAAATACGGCTGCATTTGCATTGATTTCCACATCAATAAGAGTTCCATCCTTGCGGCGCTGACGTGTTTCGTGAAGAATTCCTTTATCGTCGGCCAGCCGAAGCATTTCCAGCAGTTGCTCACGTGTATAGTGAATGTCCCAATCCCACATGTACAGTGTCTTCATTTCCTCAGGGGAATAGCCGAGCATCTCAGCGTAGCGGGGGTTTGACTCGAAAACCTTGCCATTCTGATCGATGATAACTATTCCATCCCTTGACTGTTCCATGAGGATTCGCCGCCAGCTAACCTCTTCTGCCAGTGACTCTTCGGCCTGTTTATATTTTGTGATGTCCTCTACCATCCCAAAAACAGTATTTTTTTCAGCATAGTATTCGGCTACGGAATGTAAAACACGAATACTGCCGTCGCTTTGTCTTTTTGCCCTGAACTGTATATCATAAGGCAGTTTTTTTTCCACAAGATCTCTCAGTGCTTTATCCTGAACTGAACGGTATTCCGGCAGCAGTAATTCATTTAATCTTTCAATGGTAAGTTCTTCACCTTCAAGTCCATATAATCTTCTTACTTCTTCTGAAATATCGACTCTTCCGGTGCTTAAATCAAGATCCCAGGTTCCGATGTATCCTGCTCTCTGCGCAGTACGAAGCTGCAATTCTTTTCTTCGCAAATCGTTTTCAACCAATTTGCGCTCAGTAATGTCATGAACTATGTAATAAAGCAAATTTTGCGAGTTGATTACCACCGGACCGCTGTATACTTCGACATCTCTGATCCTGCCATCTGCAAGACGGTGCTTGAAGGAAAAGTAATTTCTTTTTTCGTTTTCAGCTATCTTTGTCTCAACTCTGGTCTGTTCGTCTGAAAGAACATTTATCTGGTAGATTTTCTTGCCGGTTATTTCTTCGAATGTCCAGCCATAATACTTACATGCTGCCCTGTTTGCATCAACGATATCAAAGCTTTCAGGATTAACAAAAAGGATGACTGCGTTATTTTCCTTAAAAAAGAACCTGTATATGTCTTCATTTATCGAAAAACTTTCTTTTTTCCGGCTATGCTTTGCAGTCTTTTCAAGATTATGAGGATGGTCGTCGTAAGTCTGGCCAATCAAAGAACCATCGTTTCCGAAGGAGAATGACCTCTCTTCATTTTGATCTGTCTGAAGTCGTTTTTCTTCCATGAGAGATCTCCTATCCTGTTTTTGTGCATAAACTTCAAATAATTCGCACAGAGACCCTGTATTTATGTGGATTATCCTGAAATGCCACAGCATACGCCAAGTAAGCAGGAGCCTGGAACGTCCTTAAACATCTCTATATTTTTTATTTAATATTAAATTACCCTTTATATATCTGTTTTTGTTGAGATGTCTGCATAATTAGTAATCAGTTACCTCATTCTTGATAATTTTATAATTTTGACAGGCTAAAACACTCAAAATCCCATGCATGGAATTCTGAGGCAAAATATCAGGTAGCATAACAAAAGACGAATGAAAGAGCAGTGAAAAACCTGTAGAGTTTTCCTGCTTATTATGAGTTCATTATTAGTCCAGTCTTCATTCAATAATGCGTCTGAAACTCAGTCTTCAAGCAGGTATTCCCGTAATCCTTTCCATAGATATCCTTTAGCCAGATCCTCTACAGGTGCGGACTTAATGTATTTTGTTCTTTTTTCGACAGCTTTGAGGTCATATCCGTCCTTCAGGATAATGAATTTGAATATTCCTGCCATAAGTGACTTATTGGGACATCCGTAGATGCATTTCAAACAAAGGCAACAGTCTCTGCCAAATACAGGTTTGTTATTCGACATATTGATGTTATCTGCCGGACATTTCTGTGCACACCAGCCGCAGCCACTACAGTTCTCATTTACCTTTATTTTCTGGCCAAAGAACTTTGTTCCCTTTTTTTCCATTTCCCCTACCCTTGAGATAATGAGGTCTATGAATTTCGGACGGGTCCTGCGTACCATACCTGCCAGCAGGTCGTCTGCAATATGCTCTACCTTTGAGGGAAGAATTTCAAGAAGTCTGAAAGCCAGTTCATCATTAGTTTTTATAACCCAGTTTGAAGGCATCACCACCATCTTTTCATAAACAACCTTGCAGTTCTTTTTTTCCAGTTTACGGATAGAGCTTACGCGGCAGGCTGTATTTGGGGTAATTTCTCCTCCTCCTGAAACGGATATTACGGCAGCGGGAACAGGGCTGTTTTTGTTCTCGGGGAGGCTGTCAATCCACTCATATACAATTCCCGGAGCATTAAATGCGTGTACAGCAAATAACAGTATCAGAAGATCCACTTTATTATCAGAAGAAAAATTTCCTTTCCTGATCTCTGTTTTTATTACGGATAATCCTCTCCCTGTTAACTCCTTTTCAAGGGTATTGGCAACCCGGGCTGTATTTCCTGTCCCGGAAAAGTAGGCTATTCTTACTTTATAGAAAATCTTCGGTATTTCCATAATGATCTTTCCTTAAGTGCAAAAGTGGATGGGCTGCCGATCTGCTTACTGTTACTGGCTGTGGAACTCATCTTTTCTGTAAAGAAAATATCAATGCTCTGAAAACTAAATTTCACTATTTTTAGAGACTGAAATCATAAATACCTGATTCCAGGGTATAGATTCCAGGATATAATATCTTCAACAAAAAACACAATATATTCAATAAAAACAGGCTTTGAACCTTGAATATTTAATGCAAAAACAAACTCAGAAAAAGCCTTGGAAGAGATTTTCAGGTTAGATTCAGAATTATTTTATTGCCTTAATAAAGTTTATGTAAAAAAAGAAAGTCAGAATTTGAGCTGGAGATTGGATGATGAAAGATCAACCCGTTTCTATCATATCCAATCTCCAGTAAAACACCTGCTGACATTTTTTTCTTTGTGAATTCAGACAGGAGTTTCTTTTGTCAGGATATAAGCGACCATTCCGGGGTTCAGCTTACTCTCCCTCGAAATCTTTTTCTCGATTTCCTCAGTGGACTTGCCTTCAATCTTCATTTCTTTAATCTTCTCAATAACTGAGGACGGGATGCTGTAATATTCGTTTATATCTTTCCTGTGTCCCCAGACGTCTCCTTCGAGGAGCTGGACTCTCTGCATCTGAAGGAACATCTCTATAGATTTTGAGACAGTAGCCATATAAGATTTGGGTAGCTGAATTACCTCAATCTTCGGACATGTTTCAATAAGCCCAAAGATGTCCTTGTTTGAAGGCCTGAAGGCCAGATGAACAATACGCTCATTCGGATTAAGTGTAAAGATCTCTTCTCTTGAACTAACTACTCTTATTCTCATATTTTTCCCCCACTGTCAGGTTCTTTTTTGATTGTACTTTGATATAAGGTACATATACTTATTATAA